>JAERMT010000115.1_pt1 | contig 50559 bp, 41 predicted proteins | sample 9267081 | NCBI WGS metagenome assembly JAERMT01 (sample SAMN17071939, study PRJNA684904) | human gut metagenome | isolation source: diarrhea sample from child under the age of five | host: Homo sapiens | place: South Africa: Mafikeng, Mafikeng Provincial Hospital | collected 2019-09
CTGCATCCTTATCACGGATGATACGCTGCATCTGCTTCATCTCCCAATCTATCTGCGACTGGATTAGCTGTAGATGTGCCTGTCGGTTGTTGCAGTTAGAAACAATGATAGCCGACTTCTTGTCGTTCCACTCGTCAGGAAAGACATGATAGTCGGTACTAATCCAGCGCAGACTGCGCTGATGGATAAGGTGATAATACAATGTGCCTTCCTTTCCTGGCACCGAGGATGCACGGAATTTTACTTTTACTGTTGCCATAATGCTAACTTTTTTATTTGTGAATAATGTTGCTTTTTAGTTATTTACGCCTATTTATATATGTAAGCAACGGTATGGCAAGTATGTTTCTTTCGCCTTGCTCTATTTTCTGCAAGAGTCGGCTCTTGGGGAATTTTCCATTCCCTAATATCTTTTTAGAACTTTTAAAAACACCAACAGATAGTATCTGATTATAAATACGTAATTTTGCGCCACAAATAATGGTAAGCAAAAAAGATATGAAAAGAAATCTTATGTACGCTGCACTCTTGGTTGCAGCATTGATGGTGTCTTGCAATGGCAAGAACACCGCACAGAACGAAGCGAACACCGATTCGACAAGCGTAACTGACACAACAGCTGCCGAAAGCGTAGACCTCGCTGCCGTTGCCGGCACATACGAGGGCACACTACCTGCAGCCGACTGCCCGGGCATCAAGACCGTGCTCACTATCAACGCCGACAGCACATATCAGCTGCAGCAGGACTATATCGACCGCAAGGATGGTCACGACGAGGCAAGCGGCGTGCTGGAGGTTCTCGACAACAGCGTACTGATGCTTGTTCGCCCATCGAGCGGCGAGCACACTTTCTACAAGGTTAAGGACAACAGCAGCGTAATTATGACCGACTCGCTCGGCAATGAACCTGAGGGTGAAACAGCCAAGCTGTATGTTTTGCATAAAAAATAAGCAGCTTAGTATCCACCAAGCAATTGGTTAATTAATATTAAATGGCGAGTAATGTGAAATTTATCTTCACATTACTCGCCATTTCTAAAAATAAAACATTAATTTTGCAATAGTTTACTTCTACTGAAAGCTCCAAATGCTTGATGGGAAGCATAACATTTATATACATAAAGGCGTAACTGTACGCTTTGGTTTTGATGGTAGAAGAACTTCGCAAACTCATCGACAAGTCAAGAACAAAGCAACGGGAACGCCTCATGGGGTGTATTATATACTATACACCCTCATTGGCTCATTGTGTCTTTTCTCATAGTGAGGCAAGAGGGATTACTATATATTCACATCTACGTGGGGCTTTCAGCGTTGCTCGTTTCGACTTGTCGGGCAATGCGAAGGCCTTTCTATCGTGGAACGAGCAGCAGGACTGGCTCCACGTTTTTATTTATATAAATCAGCTACTACTTTATTAATAAACGCATACAACGGAGCCTTGGTGCAAAGACTTAACAAACATGAAAAAAAATCTGAAAAGCAAATGGCTACTATTGCTACCTTTAGCAATGGGAGCGTTTGGAGTAACTGCATGTAGCGACGACTATGATCCATGGGAGTTGCTGAAAACAGAGGTAACAAGCACTATCCCGCAAAACGACTTAGAAAAAGTGGCTTGGAATGGTGGTACATTTACAATCAATGTAAAAACCAATGGTTCATGGAATATTGAGGTTCCAAAATGGTTAAGTGTAGACAAGAGCGAGGGTAACGGTGACGCAACCATTGAAGCTACTGTCGAACGAGCATGGAGAGCTGGAGAGCGTACTGGCGAGATCAAACTAAACACAACAGGAAGCGAAAGCAGCAATGTCGCAGGCAGAAAAGAGAAAAAAATCGAATTCAAACAAGAAGGATTAGAGAATGCTCTTAAGATAACTGATTGTAATGCTGCATTTACAAAACAACTCACTGAGTATAAGGATCCTGATGGCTCGCGCTTTTCGTATTATCAATGTGGTTATAAAATCACATATAACATAAATAACGCATTAACAGACGAAGAATTTAATGACATGGTAAATGGAGTATATCTATATACATATGTAGATACTCAAGGTTATCCATATATGTATCGATACACATACAATCTAAGCAAAACGGATTTGACAAATGGTACGCATGTTTTAGAAAACAGTGATTGCTGGAGGTATGCCAATAGTTATGGAGACTATTTCTATTTACTAGAAATAGAAATTGCAATTCAAACAAAATATGGAATAAAAGTTATTTATAGCACAAGCAACATTGAAAAGTAGATTTAATTATGAGACATTTTCATATACTTATAGCTCTGCTTGTAGGTCTTACAAGTCCAACAGTAGCACAAGAGAACAACACAAATAAATATAGTATAGATGGCAAACATCGCGGATTGGACTTCAGCATCAGTGCTGGATATAACGCAGGTGTTGGAGACTCGAAGGGATCAACCTTTCTGCCTCTTGAAATTGGTCTTGGCAAACAGTTTCATCCTAATTTGTATGTAGGTATGCGCTCGGGTGCATGGGTTGCAATATCCGATAAAGCCTCTGCCCAAATACCAATAATGAGCGACTTCAAGGTGATGTTTCCGGGCGCAACAGAAGGCAAACTAAAACCAATAATCAATGCACGCCTGGGATATTTGCTTAATATTGAAGGTAACAAAGAAATAGAAGCAGACGATGGAATGGGCGGAACGGTACGCACAACCGCAGAATCGTTCGACATGATAGTAATGGAAATCATGCCTGGTATCCAAATTCCATTGTCTAAGACTACCGACTTCATCCTGTCTGCCGGCTACACCCATGGCTTTGCAACCAAAAGCGGAGGTGGCAACGGAGGATACTTTAGCGTAAAGACTGCCTTCAACTTCCACAAACGTGATACGAAAAAAGTAAAAGCACCACGAGAGAAAGTCGACACACGCGACAAGGGATTACAACTCACCATAGAAGGAGAACTCAACAACAGAGAACGAACGGGAGGTGGCGGTAACTTGGTCCTTACATACAAGATAAACCCACACTTCAGTGCAGGTCTTGGCGGTGGCTACCACGTATTCTCACCTTTTAACGATGATGGAGAAGACATACAATGCATTAAGCAATACTCATACGACAGCAGGTTGAGCGAAACACAATACCCATATCAAGGTTCGCCTCAAATGTACACCTTCTTTGCACGTGGCAACTACCGACTCCTCGACAAGCGACTCTCTCCAATAGGCACAATAGATCTCGGCATGAGAAAATATAAATGGGAGGGCGAAGAGGATGAACCTGAACCATATGGATATAATTTGAGAGAATACCTAAAAGCTCCGAGTACTTCATTTTTTGTTGCTCCTGCAATCGGTGCATCACTCCGTACAACCAAGAATTCATATCTTGAGCTAAAAGTAGGCTACAACATTGCATCAAATCTAAAAGCTCAAAAATGGGGCGATTTTGAAAAGCAAGTTTATTACTCAACCAAATCAAAAAGCATGTCCTATGGATTTATCTCCATCGGATTTACCCATACGTTTGGCAAACGAGGACAACGTGTAAGCCACTAAACTTGCACTAACGATATCAGTAAAATCAGATATTTCCGTATTCTGCATTCCTACAAATGCATGTCACTATACGGAATTATCTGATTTTATTGTTTTATCCCATCTTTAGAACTTTTTAAAAAACAACACTGCCTATTTGATTTTAAATACGTAACTTTGCGCTATAAAACAATTAAGCAACTATGAATATTCTCGAACTATCACAAACCCGCTTCTCGGCACGCAAATATACTGACGAGCCGATAAGCGACGACGACTTGGCATACATCCTTGAGTGCGTGCGATTGGCTCCGTCAGCTGTCAACCGCCAGCCGTGGAAGTTTGTTGTGGTGCGCAGCAAGGAGGCTAAGGAACAGCTTTGGCAGGCGTACGACCGCGATTGGTTCCGCGCTGCTCCGCTCTACATCGTGTGCATGAAGAACAACAGCGAGTGCTGGACACGCCGCTACGACGACAAGCAGCACGGCGACATCGACGTGGCTATCGCTACCGAGCATCTGTGCCTCGCCGCAACGGAGCGCAACCTCGGCACTTGCTGGGTGTGCAACTTCGACACCGACATCATGAGTCGCCTCTTCCCCTCTGCCGACTTCGAGACTGTAGCAATCATCCCTATCGGACATATAGCCGAGGATTGTCCGCGCACCGAAAAGAAGCGTAAGGATATCGCAGAGATTGTAGAAGAAGTATAATCAAAACAAGTAAAAGAAGACAAAATGGAACCTTAACGATATATTAAAGTTCCGACCACATCGGATTTGACACTCTACCTCAGAAAGCAATGCTTTCAAGGTGGAGTGTCATTTTATATACATTATTTATCTTGCTCATCGCCACAAGCACTTTTGTCGTCCAATTCTCCTTTGGGCTGTTGAGCCTCAAAGAATCTTTTGGCTGAGAGGGGAGAAACAACCGATCGCCCTGTCTTCGATTCCAATTGTTCTCTTGCTACACGAGCCACATCACCTCCTTCTTTTGCACAAGTTTTGTTTTCATCCAACGTTTGGGGATTCTTGGCTTTGGTTATGCTTGTTGCAGAAAGTTCTGCAAGCATATTCAGCACAAGTTCCTCGTTAGTCATGTTATCACGAAGATTTTCCTTCTTCAAGCCTTTCAACTTCTTGTATTCCTTTGATGTCCTGCCAGCCCATGACTGATAGATAATGTCGGTCAAGGTTGCATATTGCACTCCTTCTTCTACATTATGGAGTTTCCATTGGTCGGTCAAGTCCTTGCGTATCTCAATACTTTTCAATCGCTGGTTGATCCAATTGTCCGAATAACCCAATCGCTTATAGTCTATCATGGCCTGCTGAATGCTCAGCTCTGGATCCTGCATCTGATCAAGTCGTTCTGCTCCAACTTTGGCAAGCCATGTTTTGAACGGCTCAGCCTTTGGTGAAGGCACAGACTGAATGATACGCAAAAGTTGCTCTGTATCAGCAACATCTGTTAAGCGCATCTTTCCATCTGCTGCAGGCATTTTCAACTGGTGACAATTTGTCACCGGTTCAAAACCCTCTTCCTTCAAACGCTGTTTTAGCTTGTTCCAGTACTTTCTTGCGGTCTGAAAATCCTTGCTTTCCGTCAAAACCGCCACGACATCAATAACAGAGAAATACCACTTCTCTTGTTCGTCGTTCCAAACGGCACGTATCTTATCGTTTCCAAATAGTTTTATAGAGTTCTTCTTCACCATATCATTAATTGTTTATTACATTAGATTCTCATATTAGAACAAATTCATTGACTATCAGAATCTCCTACAAATATACAACAAAGTTATTGTTTATCATGCAAATTAACATAGATTAAAGAAGGAGAGAAGGGCGAAGAAACGAAGGGGAAACAAACAAAAAAAAGAGTCCCTACTCCACTGCGGAATAGGGACTCTTTCTGTGTTTTATTCAATCTGTGATTTCGGTCTGATTACATCATACCACCCATGCCCGGGTTGCCCATCGGCATAGCCGGAGCCTTCTCCTCTGGCTTGTCGCAGATGATACACTCGGTTGTGAGGAACATGCCTGCGATAGAAGCAGCGTTCTCAAGAGCTACGCGCTCCACCTTAGCCGGGTCGATGACACCAGCTGCGCGGAGGTCTTCGTAAGCGTCCTTGCGAGCGTTGTAGCCGAAGTCGCCCTCGCCCTCGCGAACCTTCTGAACGACAACAGCACCCTCGCCACCGGCGTTCTTCACAATCTGGCGAAGCGGCTCCTCGATAGCACGACGCACGATGTTGATACCAGTCTGCTCGTCAGCGTTCTCGCCCTTGAGCTCTGCAAGTTCCTTCTGAGCGCGGATGTATGTTGTGCCGCCACCAACGACAACGCCTTCCTCCATTGCTGCACGTGTAGCGCAGAGAGCGTCGTCAACGCGGTCCTTCTTCTCCTTCATCTCTACCTCGCTGTTAGCACCTACGTAGAGAACGGCTACGCCACCGGCGAGCTTTGCAAGACGCTCCTGCAACTTCTCCTTGTCATAAGCACTCTTTGTGTTTGCAATCTCGCTCTTGATCTGAGCAACACGGTCAGCGATGAGGTTCTTCTGTCCGCAGCCGCCTACGATAGTGGTGTTGTCCTTAGAAACGGTAGCCTTCTCGCATGAACCGCAGAGGTCGAGAGTAGCCTTGTCGAGGCTCAAGCCCTTCTCCTCGCTGATTACAACGCCACCAGTCAGAGTAGCGATATCCTCGAGCATTGCCTTACGACGGTCGCCGAAGCCAGGAGCCTTCACAGCGCAGATCTTCAAGCCTGCACGCAGACGGTTCACAACGAGTGTGGTGAGTGCCTCTGAGTCTACATCCTCAGCGATGATGAGCATCGGGCGTCCGCTCTCTGCAGCCGGCTGCAGGATAGGCAGCAAGTCCTTAACGCTGCTGATCTTCTTATCGTAGATGAGGATGTACGGGTTGTCCATAACGCACTCCATCTTCTCAGAGTCGGTTACGAAGTAAGCGCTCAGATAACCGCGGTCGAACTGCATACCTTCTGTTACGCCGATGTTTGTGTCGCGGCTCTTGCTCTCCTCGATGGTGATAACGCCGTCCTTAGACACCTTGCGCATTGCGTCAGCCAGAAGTTTACCAATCTCTGGGTCGTTGTTAGCAGAAACGGTTGCTACCTGCTCAATCTTGTCGTAGTTGTCGCCAACGATCTCTGCGTTTGCCTTGATGTGTGCTACGACAGCAGCTACTGCCTTGTCAATACCACGCTTCAAGTCCATCGGGTTAGCACCTGCGGTTACGTTCTTCAAACCCTCGGTTACGATAGCCTGAGTGAGGATTGTAGCGGTTGTTGTACCGTCGCCTGCGTCGTCGCCGGTCTTGCTTGCTACGCTCTTAACAAGCTGTGCGCCAGTGTTCTCGAACTTGTCCTCGAGCTCCACTTCCTTAGCTACGGTCACACCGTCCTTTGTAATCTGCGGAGCACCGAACTTCTTCTCGATAACCACGTTGCGGCCTTTCGGACCGAGTGTTACCTTTACTGCGTTAGCCAACTTGTCGACACCGTTCTTCAACAGGTCGCGTGCATCCATATTGTATTTAATATCTTTAGCCATTTCTTTAATTATTAATTATTAGTTATTAATTTTTATTTCTGAACAACAGCGAGCACATCACTCTGACGCATGATGAGATACTTTGTACCTTCAACCTCAAGCTCTGTACCAGAATACTTGCCGTAGAGCACTTCGTCACCTTCTTTCAGAACCATCTCCTCGTCCTTTGTGCCGTTACCTGCTGCAACGATTGTACCGTGCTGCGGTTTCTCTTTTGCTGTATCAGGAATGATGATTCCACCGACTTTTTCTTCTGCCTGTGCAGGGAGTACGAGTACTCTGTCTGCTAATGGTTTAATGTTCATAATTCTTATGCTTTAAGTTTTTATAATTACTATTGGTTGTTGCGACGGCTCATCTGCCGTCCGCTTTCGTTAAGGATATAGCCAAAAGCGTGCCAAAGCACTATCGAGTTACAGCACATGACAGATATGACAGACCAAGAGTGACAGAATTGACACATACAAACGTTCTTTTACTTTTTTACTTTTAAAAGTATGCTTTTGTGGCTGCGTGGTACGGGCAAGATGCCCATACCTCCTAATTTTTTACCCTTTTACTTTTTTACTTTTTTACTTTTTAGTACCTTTGCACGTTAGATTAAGCGACACCTCTAAATATATACTGTCACAAAGCAACAAGACAAACAAAAATAAATGAAAAAGTACATACTCGACCTTACGGTCAACAGCGTTGAAGCTCTGAGCGACAAGCACGTGCTCATCAAGCTCACCGACGACAAACCGCTGCCCGAGATGCTTCCGGGTCAGTTCGTAGAGGTGCGCGTAGACAATACGCCGTCTACATTCCTGCGCCGCCCCATCTCTATCAACAACGTGGATTACGACCACAACGAGCTTTGGCTCCTCGTAGCTGCCGTAGGCGACGGCACACGCCAGCTGCAGAAGCTGCAGAAAGGCGACCGCCTCAACTGCGTGCTGCCACTCGGCAATTCGTTCACAATGCCGACAGACAGCTCGGAGAAGGTGCTGCTCGTAGGTGGCGGCGTGGGCGTGGCTCCGCTGCTCTACTTCGGCAAGCGCATCAAGGCGATGGGCGGCGAACCGACGTTCCTGCTCGGCGCACGCTCGGCTAAGGACGTGCTGGAGCGCGAACTCTTCGAGCAGGTAGGACGCGTGCTCATCACCACCGAGGACGGATCCGAAGGCGAAAAAGGCTTCGTAACCAACCACTCCGTACTGGCTCAGGAGCACTTCGACCGCATCTCTACCTGCGGACCGAAGCCGATGATGATGGCTGTGGCTCGCTACGCCTTCAAGAACGACATCGAGTGCGAGGTATCGCTCGAGAACAAGATGGCGTGCGGCGTCGGAGCATGTCTCTGCTGCGTAGAGAAGACTGTGGAAGGCAACAAGTGTGTATGTAAGGAAGGTCCGGTAATGAATATAAAGAAACTGACATGGCAGATTTAAGTGTAAAGATTGGCGGTCTGAAACTGAAAAACCCCGTGATGACCGCATCGGGAACATTCGGATACGGTCTGGAGTTCGCCGACTTCGTGCCGCTCGAAGAGATTGGTGGCATCATCGTTAAGGGCACCACACTCAACCCACGCGAGGGCAACGACTATCCGCGCATGGCTGAGACACCGCAGGGCATGCTCAACTGCGTGGGCCTTCAGAACAAGGGTGTCGACTATTTCTGCCGCAACATCTATCCGCAGATAAAGGACATCGACACAAACATGATTGTCAACGTGAGCGGTTCGTCACCAGACGACTACGCCGAGTGCGCTGCACGCATCAACGAACTGGAGAACATCCCGGCAATCGAGCTGAACATCTCCTGCCCTAACGTGAAGCAGGGCGGCATGGCTTTCGGCGTAACCACAACGGGCGCTGCCAGCGTGGTGCGTGCCGTACGCGAACGCTACAACAAACCCATCATCGTGAAGCTCTCGCCGAACGTGACCGATGTCACCGAGATTGCAAAAGCTGTAGAGGCAGAGGGAGCTGACAGCGTGTCGCTCATCAACACTCTCATGGGCATGGCTATCGACATCGAGCGCCGCCGCCCAATGCTCAGCATCAACACCGGCGGACTGAGCGGTCCGGCTGTCAAGCCGGTTGCCGTGCGCATGGTATGGCAGGTGGCTAAGGCAGTGAAGATTCCGGTAGTAGGTCTTGGCGGCATCTGCACCGCTGAGGACGCCATCGAGTTCCTCATGGCTGGCGCAACAGCCATCGAGATCGGCACCGCCAACTTCCTCGACCCCACCGTAACCATCAAGGTGCGCGACGGCATCAACAATTGGCTCGACAATCACGGCTGCTCTTCTGTAAGTGAGATTATCGGTGCATTGGAAGACTAATTTCTATAGCCCTGCTTCAGGGTATTAGAAAGTTGAGATGATAAGCCGTCAAGATGTCGACATCGCTACATCTGCAATGGCAAACTATTGGACATAGAACATTAATATAAACCCAAATCGGTCATTAGGACCTCTCCGTGTCGTACGGCAAAGAGAAATCCTAATGACCGATTGGGGATAATACTATTTTTTAATCGTTATCCAAATTTACGATTTCCCAACTTCCTCCAAATCTTCCACCTATTCTTTTTATTTTTCCTGCCTCGCGAAGTTTACGGATTCGTTTTTCAACTCCTCGTGAAGACATATTTAATTGCATCGCAATTTCGGCAGCTGTTATACGTGGGTCTTGTTTTATAATGTCTATTATCAGATCTTTTGTTTCCGAACCTCTTTCCGAACTCCCCTTGCCTCTTTCCGAACTATTACCGCTTGTTTCCGAACTTTCATTGCATCCTTCATGTACAGGAATATTAACCAGGTATCTACACCTATGATAATATATCCACCGCCAAGGTCGTCAAGGTCGTTAGCAAAAGCACATATACTGTGGTATATATTAATAAGATTTTATATCACAGTATGCATCTTCCAATAACGTATCACTCCATTTGTGAAAAATCCATCTACATCGTGCATTCTCCTGAGGGTATTCACGAAGGAGATATTGTTGTAGTTCTTGTTCGAGCATAAGTTCACACTTTTAATGTTCACACCTTTTAGCTTAGGTATTCATCCAATACTGCTTGTTTACGCAAAGGACAACTAAGCATAATCTTACGAGCTTCTGAGATTTTCTTTTCATATTCCATAATCTCAGTTGTTAACTGAGATTGGCGTACAAAAGAAGGCAATGCTATTGAGTAATTGGGAATTTCTTCTTTATTTCCTCTTGGCATCTTTATACCTTTGGTTCCAGCATTGTGCATGATGAATTCTATAAAGTCATCTCGACGCAAGGAGTAATACAAAAATTCTGGTAATACCTTGGTTGTATCTGGACGGAACACAAGAACATCTGGCGAACAACTCCCATCCTTGTCTGCTATCCAAAGTTTCTTCAAATATGGGCGAATGTTCGAAAGAAGGATGTCTCCCTTTCTATAAGCAACCGCTGATTCTGCTTCCGTCTTACCTGTAAATGCTTTTACTCCTTCAAAATTTTGCAGCATATTATCTGTTGTTATATATGATGCTAAATCTATATTGTTGGTTCTTTCTGTTATATATTCACTAATATCTTTAATTTTTACCCCCCCCCGTTTCGATTATATTTAATTTGACAAAGAGAGATTCGATTTTAGAACGATATTCCTCAATTGTCATTCGACTAGTTTCATATTCCTTGTCAATAGATTCACATTCTTCTATTATCTTGTCTTGAATATTCAATTCAATTGGAGGTATTGGTATCTGAGTCTCTTTCAAATATTTGAAATGGCGCTCATATTTTCCACTATTATGCACATCTATAGAAGACAGATAATAATATAAGTACTTTAGTCTTATCTTATTTTCATCCACCTTTATCAATTGTGTACCATCTGCCCCTCTTACAAAAGCGAAATCTACAAACTTAAAGCAACAACTATGGTCACCAAATACTATTAAAGGCAAATCAGTAATAACTTCCTCATTATTTGTGTAACCACTAATGAATTTTCCCCTGTCTTGTGTAATTACAGGGATTTGACCACTTTCAAGTATATATTCTGCGTCAATTTTAGTTTTGTTGCCAGCGATAGGAACAAGAAGATTGCCGACCGTTTCAACAGGATATTTTGAATTCAACTTAAATGAACTTACAGGAACATTATAGATGACTTTATTAAATTTGGGCTTTGAAAAATTCATCAAAAGAGGAAGATGCAAATAATTTGAATACGATAAAGAAACTTCATTATTTACAAAATCGCCATCAAATATTTTTTTGACACACCAAGCAAGTTTTTTATTGTCGTTGCGATTAGCACTTGATAGCGCACCCTCTATTTCGGTTACTCCCTGCTTTCCTTTTCTATCAGAACTCTTATAGCCTAAGAATTCCTTTTGCTTTTTATTGTCAAGCGGGGCCTTGACAATAAGAACATGATTGTCACATGCCAATGAGAAATAAAATATTTTTTCTTGCTCTATAGCAAAAGCATATTCATAAAATTTATTTTTAAGTAAAACATTCTGTTCTGCTTTGGAAATTGCCTTAAATCCCTTTGTATTTTGGAATTTTACGATTTCTGCATCCGACTCGAAAGCAGTCACATATTGTGAAAAATATTCATATTTTCTAAGTTCCTCTATCTCTGCTTTTTGGGTTCTGAATGATTGGTAAACTGATTCTTTCACATCAATTATCTTTAAATATTTCATATATATATCTTTATCAGACCAATCTGCAACATCTTTACCAGAAAGGATTGCATCAACAGAATCTTTTAGTAATGAACTTGCACAAGGTTGCGTTTCTCTCTTTTCCAAAAAAAGCACAACGGTACTTGTTGGAGTTTTACTAAAAGTCTTACCTTCAAAGTATACAATACAGTGGATGAAGAAACGTTCTAATAATATTTCTCGAATCTTAATGCCTGCTGCATCTTCATCTGTCATGATTGAACTTGGTAAAATGACACCAGCTATACCAAAAGGTTTAAGTAATTGATCTATTCGCTCAACAAACACTTTTTCTATGTCATCGCTTGATGCAGACATAAATTGCAGTAAGTCAAAATCCTTAAGAATTCGTCTTTCAAGATGAGCTTTAAACGTTTCTACAGCATAAGGGGGATTGGCGACAAGAATATCGAATGTATTCTTCTCACCAAGAAAATTCACATCATGGTCTAAACCATCCATAGCCTTTATATGCGCCTCGTTTGCACCATTCAGCAATAATGCCACCTTGCTGACACGTGCCAAACGATTGTCTTTTTCTACACCATAGAATGAGGCAGAAATCTCTTCATCCGTCATTTCTTTTTCGCCTGTAAAGCCATGATCCTTAAATGCATCTGATATAGCCGAGATTCCTTCGGTCAAGAAATGCCCCGCTCCGCAAGCATAATCAATCACCTTTGGGCATGAGCGTGTCTCAAAATTTATAAATCGTTCTATTGGAAGCGAGTTCCAAATAAAACGCGTGATAGGCATAGGGGTGAAGAACTGACCCTCATCCTGCTTGAATCCTTGATTAAGCAAATTCTCAAACAGTTCACCGAGAAATGCTTTTCTACTAGAATATGCCAGACGATAATTTTGAAACAATTCCACCATCTCTACAAGAACTTTTCCATTCTGCATAAAAAGTTTCTCGTTATATATTTCACGAAAAGCAAATACTTGGCAGGACAACAACTTTGTACGCTGAAAGGATTGCTTCAATTCAGCCTCAAGGTACTTACGCTGTTTTCCAGTGTATTGGTTCAATGTGCGAGTGATATAGTCGTCTTCAAGATAGAAAACATCTTCTTTTAAGAATTTGTCCATGCCACGATGAAACAGGCGAAGCAAACGTTCGTACAAGGTAAAGTAATTGTCTGAACCTTCCTTATACTGAAAGTCAACCTCGTCATCATCGAGTCTTTCTTTTTCATCTACCATTTTACAGATAAAAAGAGAAAGGAGCTTGTTAAAGGCATTTTCTTTATCACTGATACTGTTGTGACGCAGAATCTCCAAGAAACTATTAGTTATTCCATCATCATTACTGAACTCAGACAGATCCTTCTTACGGAGTGGACGTAATCCTATTTTATATGCGGTAGTGTCCTTCCCGAAAATGAGTCCTTTATACGTTTTCTTATTGTATGTTTCATCCCAAACGCGGAAAAGATCTTCTGCTTGCGAAGCATTTTTATAGAGTAAGATAGACTCGTCTTTTTCTGCAAGAATAGCAACATTCTCGTCATCATGACTTTTTACAATTTCCTCAAAGATCTTTATGTCTTTCTTTTCCTCGTCATAGTCTATAGCCAACAATTGCAACCATTTGGCAGAACGTGCCTGTGCGAGGTAGCTGAATAATTGTTTGTCATCTCTTCCTTCAAATAGCAATTTGCGTGCATCAGCAAAAGGCTTTCCTGCACGCTTACATTCAATGATGAAAAGAACATTTGTGCCATTTTCATCATAAACGGTAATATCAGCCCTACCACTTTTGGCAGAATGTCCAAGCGACCAAGTCTTTTCCAAAAAAATATGTTCAGGACGGTATCCTTTTTCAAGCAACAATGCCACACAAATGAACACTACATAGCTTTCTGGTTGTGAAAAGTTTCTTGTTGTGTCACTATCAGATTGTATCTGTTCAGGATATGTAGGCTTATTATCCCTCATGTCAGCCTCCATTACACAATCCAATGACCCGAAGTTTTTACTCCAGGTCATAGATTTACCAATACGTTTAAATCCGAGGATTTCTATCGCTTTATAAAAGTTTTCTTTTGAAATCATTTTTACATAAAAATTAGTGATGAGCCTGTGTCGGTAGGCTGCCCATTATACAATGAAGCGTCAGCCGTTAAAGGCTGTTTGGTAGTATCTTCCAATGTTATTGTTTAGAGGTTAAATTAAACCAATAGACTTTCTTTTGACAGAATTGTCAATTGTTAATTACAAAGATAAAGAATCTTATTCAGACAAAAGAATAATTCATTTGAAATCTTTACTTTGGAGTGGCACAATTCTGTAATTCGAGGTAATCTGTAGTGTCGATTGCTACAAAAAACCTCTCAATTTTATTATCTGAGATGGCGAGGTACCAATATGTTGCCATCGCTGCATCTACAATAGCAAACTATTGGACATAGACTATAAATATAAACTGAACTGTGTCACGGCTCTGTCTTAATATTATTTCCAATATTTTTCTGCCATAGGCTGCAACCTTTTTCTTATCACCTCCATTACAGTTTCAAAGTCAAGTGTCTCTTTCCATTGAATATTTTTCAGGAAAGCTTTCCATCGGGTAATGCGTGCTACATCTGTTGAAAAATCTTCTGTGAACAACTGTAATTCAGGATTGTACGTAAGACCACGATTGTCGAAAGTCGCCTTGATAGCATCGTATAATGTTTCATCATCCAAGTCTCTCTTTGTCAAGAGTTGATAGCAGTCGAAGAAATCTTTCATGCGACTATTAAGTACATCACGGTCTATCATCGTATGGAATTTCTCGGCGACAACTGTCTCCAAGGAATATGCTTGTATGTTTACAGATGGAATGTCTGGCAAAAGCAATGGAAAATCAATGGTTGTGGGATATGGGGTAACAACATCACCAAAACCAATGTCAACAGACATGTTATAAGAAATGGTATCCATGTGGGCAGTAAAGTAGAATCGGGTGCCAGGATATTTCTTTTCGACAGTGATAGGTTCCAACCTGATGCTGTCAACGTCAAACGACACTCCATCCTCATCGCATACTATGTCCAAGATTTCTTGGAACACATGCGCAAGGAAATCCCTGTCACGGCTGATTCTGTCTGCCAAAAAGTCAACATCTACCGTAGGACGTGCCTCAAGTCCATTCATAGCATAAAGCAAAGAGCCTCCTTTTAATAAGAAGTTGTCCTTATATTGGCTAACAGATACTCTGTAAAGCAACCTTTCGTTAAAGTATCTTGCCAAGAGATACATATATTTATAGCCTGTTTCATTCATTAGATTGAGCAAACGTGTCTTTACAGACTTGCCGTAGTTTTTCTTTCCCATTTTATTCTATTGCTATTTCAAGATAATTCTTCAATGTGTTGAATACTCTGAGGCGTTTGGCATAATCTTGCAAACGAGTGAGATTCCGGTTGGGCTTTCTCAGATAGGAGCGTATCACTTCTGTACAAACATCCAGCCCCAATTTGTTTCTGTATTTCACAGCATCGCAAACACTTCGCTCCATGTCGGTGATGCGAACATGATACCCAGAAATTTCTGCATTCATAATGCCAAACTCCAAGTTCTCTTTCTTCCAATAATACAACTCTATCGGTAGCGTATCAGGTATAACTACTTTCCGTTTGTTGGCGATGGCAATACAAAAAGCAGGTGGAACAGTTGTCGAAAGCTGATGGTAAGCCCACGCATTGTATAGACATACAATGCCATTAGGTACAATCCGCTCCACATCTATCATTGTATTAAGCAAGGTATCGGGAACGGCATATATGCCATGACGCAACTTTATCAAGTCGCCACGCTCCTTAGCTCTCAACAGTCGTTTATACTCTGACAAATGAGATATATCTGTAGTGGAGATAGTGCCACCAAGTGCTGCCACTTTACTAATTATATTATTATCCATCTCACATCTAATAAAATGTCATTACTGCTGCAAAAATACAATTAATTACGAAAACACGGCAATATTCTACGGATAATTTTATAAAATACCGCACATTTTTGCATGTTTTTATAATTCTATTTGAAGTTTTAGCGGACGGCAATAATTGTATTAACATCCATCAAGATATTTTCCCAGAAAATATAGAACTATTAATAAAATTGCTTAACACTTATTTTTCAGTATGAGAGAAATTATATAATTTTGCTTTAGGATTATCATGTCTCAATTTTCATATTAAGTCAAGACGAGTTCTTGTACAAATATCATGGAGACAGCTCACGCCGTGTGGAGGAGTGGGACGGACAACAGGACGACTCACGCTTTTTTGTGTCTGCGTATCAAGTCAAGTCTTTGATAAGATACCATCACGATATGGAAAAATATTGCACCACGTCAACAGCGTATTTCAGATTACCCTTGGCTACAAGTTTGCTTTGTAACCAAAGGCTTAAATCAATAAAATCTTTTTATAGAGATACTATTAGGTAGGCTCAAATGCGAGTCTACCTTTTTGGGGTTATCCCATTAAATGCATAGATAGGACATTAAAAATTATTGCGATTTTACTGCTAAAGAGATAGCATCAGTATGTGACATAACATCAAGTACGTGAAAAAATCCGCCATATCTTCCAGAATTGCTATATGGTGCTCATTATCAACATTGTAAAGGCTGGAAGATATGGCTGAGAAGGGATTATCTGCCAGCCTATCTTCCAGCCTGAACGAGCTATCTGCCAGCCTCAACTGCTTATCTTCCAGTCTGAACGGGCTATCTGTCAGCCTACTGCCCTACCCTCTTCACAAGATAGCGCGTGCAGGTTTCGCACTTGCGGCGGCGCATACCTGGCATGTTGGCGAGCTTGCGACCGAAGGCGATGAGGGTGTCGGCTTTTAGGGAGGAACCGACTTTCTGCTTTATGACATCGAAGATTTCGGCGGTGGAGAGCCACTCGGCAGCGGGGTCGAATGGGTCAGCGGCGACGGAGAAGCAGAGGCTGAAGTATTGGTCGGCGGGTTCCTGTATCTCGTAACGTCGGTTCCAGAGCATTATCTGCTCGGTCTCTGCCTTGTCGAACCAGCTGCGACGACCGTTGCGCAGGAGCTGCAGTGCCTGCGCGAAGAGCTGACGGTGGTCGGGCACGCGACTGGTGTCGATGGGCGCGGTTAGCTCGATGCCGATGAAACGGCGATTGCCCGAGGGGTCGGCGAGGATGTCGGTCATGTTGCTGGTGGCGATGAACGATGCTTTGCGAGGCAGTTCCTCGATGTGGGTGCCGAACGGGCGTTTCACTTTTACCGACGGCAACTGAATGATGTTCTTCAGAAAGCCTTGCTGCACACGTGGCGAGATCTGGTTGAACTCGTCGAGGTTGATGAGCAGTTGCTGCGACATGGCGAGCATCACCTGGCGACGGTCGGAAAGGGCAAGGCTATCGGTGTAGCCCCACTTCAGAGCATCGGGCAGCAGGCGACGGCAGAACGTGCTTTTGTTGTAGCCTTGTGGCGAGATGAGCAGTGGTGCAACGCTGTTGCCGTAGAGTCTGGAGGATTGGTTTTGCCACTGGCTCACCATGGCGAGCAGCCACGTGGTGAACCACTCGCGCCATAGCGGTGTGTCGGTTGGCACTGTGCGGGCGAGGTCGCTGATGTGGTCGTGTCCGTCCCATGCGCCTTCGCACTCGGCGAGGTAGTCGCCGACGGGGTCGTACTGGCGAACGTAGTCGGAGTCGATATAGTTGCGTATGTCGTTCTGACTCACCTCGATGCTTTCGCGCTGCACCTCAAGAATGATGCGTCGGCGCGTGCGTGGATCGAGTGGTTCGAAGCTGCTGGCTGGACTGTCGACGGGGCGATACTCGGTGCAGTTCATAACGGTGTTGTAGCGAAAGGCGTAGTGCGTGGTGAGGAAGTCGATCATGCAGTCGATTGGGTTTAGTGCAGTTGTTTCGTTTTTCATGGTTATTGGTGTTTTGTGTTGTTTTTGTAATTCTCACGCTGCGACAACTTTATTGCCACGCTACGGCAACATGGTTGGCACGCTACGGCAACACGGTTGTTGTGCTACGGCAACATGGTTATCGCAGAGCGAGAATAATGGGAAATGGGTAAAAAAAACTACAGAAAGTCGACCTCTTCTGTCGAGTTATCAAAGACGACGTTCGTGTAATCGTACTGTGCGAAGAGCTGCTTTATCCATTCTTGCTGCTCGGGCACGAGCTTAGACTTTCCATAATGATAGCGATAGTACATGCTTGTTCCGCCGAAGTATTTCCTCATCAGTAGGCGCAAGTTTGAGGCATCGCGTAGTTTCACGTCTTCAAACAGTTGCTTAAATCCTGATGCCAAGCGCACCATGCGCACTGGTTTGAAGTGGTCGCACGAACCGTCTGCCCGCAGGGCTGTGGGGAAAATCGCATTACCCTGCGTGCGTGAGGAGTCGAGTGCGACGGACGAGCGAAAATGTATGCACTCGTTGCAGCGTTTGCAGTTGGAATTGAAGCAATAAGACCAGTTGTTTGGGATGTTGCTGCGCTTGATAGCAGCGTCGTTGATGTTTGTGTTTTCCATTGTACTGTGTTTTTTAGTTTATAGTGTTTCTAAAATTGCTTGCAAAGGTATAATATTGCGCAAGCGTTGTCAAGTTTTTTCAGAAAAAAGTTTTTTCGAGGCTGGAAGATAGAAGGTCTTGGATGGAAGAAAGGCTGGAAGATAACTCGTTTTTAAAGTTATCTTCCAGCCTTTAATATGCTGAGAATAAATGGCTTACAGCACAACTGGTAGATATGGAGGATTTTTTCGCGTATTGAGGTATAATGTAGGAGGCTACGGCATTCTTGCCGTAGTCAAAACCTATCTTCTGGCTGCGTGGGTATGGCAGGATGCCATACCCTCCTACATAAGTTTCACACCTCAACACCTCAACATTATTTAATCTTGTCGAAGCCCTCGCCGAAGACACCCTGGCAGAATGTCTGCGAAACGACGGCGTCGGGGTCGATTGCCTTGATTACGGCGAACACCTCCTGCGACTCGTACTTACGCGTGAGGACGATGAGTAGGTCGACATCTTTCTTGCTGTACCAGCCTTTACCCTCGATGAGCGTCACACCGCGACGCACGTCGGTGTTGATAGCGTCGGCTATCTCCTGATACTTCTTCGAGATGATGAGGAACTGCACCGTCTGGCGTGAGCCATTGATGACATAGTCGCAGACGATGGTGGCTACGAGCGTGAAGGCTACACCGTAGACGATGGTCTCGGTGCTGCGGAAGAGCAGGTAGGATGAGCAGATGATGGTGCAGTCGACAAACTGCATGGCGCGTCCGAAGCTCATGTTGAAGTACTTGTTGAGCAGCACGGTGATGATATCGGTGCCACCGGTAGAGCCATTATGCGAGAAGACCAGACCCAAGCCTGCACCGCCCATCGCACCGCCTATAAGCACGTGCATGAACTTGTCTTCGCCTGCCGTGATGATTGGGTGAGCCTCGAAGAACGGCTGAAGCACACCGACGAAGAATAGCAGGATGCCCACGCCGGTTAAGGTGCGTATGATGAACTGTAGGTTCAGTGCCTTGAGGGCAATGAGCAGCAACGTACAGTTGATTACGGCAAGCGAAATCCATGTAGGAATCTCGGTTGCATAGAAAACAAGTGCTGCAATACCAGACGCACCACCCATAACGACTTTCTCGGGCAAGATGAACGCTGTGTAACCAACAGAATACGAAAGGATGCCGAGCATGATAAAAACAAGGTCCTTCATGTTACTCTTGGTGCGCGACTTCATCACCGTTGTTTTAGCTTCTCCCATAATTAGCAATTTTAAAAGAACAAAGCCATAGCCCCCAAGGGCGTATTGCCTACTTTTGGGCTATGGCTTTGAGCATTAGAGTATTTGATTTTAAAGTTTTATTTACACCTTATTACTTAGCGTAAGCTACCGAACGTGTCTCGCGGATGACTGTGATCTTCACCTGTCCCGGGTAAGTCATCTCGGTCTGGATCTTGTTGGCAATCTCGCCTGAGAGTTTCTCTGTCTCCTTGTCGTCCATCTTGTCGGCACCCACGATTACGCGGAGCTCACGACCAGCCTGGATGGCGTATGTCTTTGTTACGCCTGGGTAAGACATAGCGATTGCCTCAAGGTCGTTGAGACGCTTGATGTAAGCCTCTACAATCTCGCGACGTGCACCAGGACGTGCACCCGAGATAGCGTCGCACACCTGTACGATCGGAGCGAGCAGCGTGTTCATCTCCATCTCGTCGTGGTGGGCACCGATAGCGTTGCAGATATCGGGCTTCTCCTTATACTTCTCGGCGATCTTTGCGCCGTAGAGTGCGTGCGGCAACTCGCTCTCCTCGTCTGGCACCTTGCCGATATCGTGGAGCAAGCCGGCGCGCTTTGCCTTCTTCGGGTTCAAGCCGAGCTCGGCAGCCATAACAGCACAGAGGTTGGCTGTCTCGCGAGCGTGCTGCAAGAGGTTCTGACCGTAAGACGAACGATACTTCATCTTGCCGACGATGCGGATAAGCTCCGGATGCAAGCCGTGGATGCCGAGGTCGATGGCTGTGCGCTTACCTGTCTCGATTATCTCGTTGTCGAGCTGCTTCTTCACCTTTGCCACTACCTCCTCGATGCGTGCCGGGTGGATACGCCCGTCGGCTACGAGCTGATGGAGGGCAAGGCGACAAACCTCGCGACGAACGGGGTCAAACGCTGAGATGACGATTGCCTCTGGCGTGTCGTCTACCACGATTTCTACGCCGGTAGCTGCCTCAAGAGCGCGGATGTTGCGACCCTCGCGACCGATGATGCGACCCTTCACCTCGTCGTTGTCGATGTGGAACACCGAAACGGAGTTCTCGATAGCGGTCTCGGTTGCTACGCGCTGTATGGTCTGGATGACGATCTTCTTTGCCTGTGTGTTGGCGTTGAGCTTAGCCTCGTCCATAATCTCGTTGATGTACGATGCGGCATCGGTGCGAGCCTCGTCCTTAAGGCTCTCTACGAGGCGGTTCTTAGCCTCCTCTGCGCTAAGACCAGAGAGTTCTTCGAGCTTCTCGCGCTCCTTGGTCTGCATTTTGTCGAGTTCGTCCTGCTTGATGGCGAGGAGTTTCTTCTCGTTGTCGATGCGCTGCTGGCACTGCTCTACCTCCTGCTTGCGACGTCCGAGTTCTTCCTGACGCTGGTTGAGCGATATCTCGCGCTGCTTCAAGCGGTTCTCGCTCTGCTGTATCTTCTGGTTGCGCTGCTGCACTTCCTTCTCCAGCTCCGACTTCTTGTTGAGGAACTTCTCCTTCACCTCGAGGAGTTTCTTCTCCTTCACTACTTCTGCCTCCTTATTGGCGGCTTCTACCATTTCATTATATTTTCCTTTTATCACGTAACGGAAAATAGAATAGCCTACAACGCCACCTGCTATAAGTGCCACTAAGGCTGTAATGAATATCTCCATTTTTTAAGTTATTATTTGTTAGTTATTATTTGTTAATGTTTATTTGCAGTTTGCGATGGTAAAGATACAATCTCAAGACGCGACGCTACACACCTTATTATATATGGTGGGTGTCCGCCCCTCAACATCTCAACACCTCAACACCTCAACGCCTCAACATCTCAACGCCTCAACACCTCAACATCCCAGCACCTCTTCTATCTCCGAGGTGAGTTTTTTGATGATGTCGTCATACGGCTCGGTGTTGTTACGCGACTTCTCCATCTCGTAACGCAACGCTATCTCGATGAGTGCCATATAAAGGATTTCCTTGTCGTTCTTAGGACCTTTATATCGCTCGGCATAGGTGTTCATAGTCTTCGTTATCAGACTGGCGGCGTCGCGGTAGAGCGGTTCGTCTTGCGGACGGATATTCACCGGCATGTCTGTGTCGTAGACGTGGAGCCTTATGCGTAGTTTCTCTGTTGATTGTTCAGCCATCGTGAAGTTGTTTTTAAGGCGCAAGAATGGTTATTCTTGTTTCTCGTTGACGAGCGTTATGCACTTATCAACATTGCGTATGAGTTTTGCAAGACGCTTCTGCGCCGACTGCATGTCACCATCGGTGATCTCAACCATTCGTGCCAATTTTAGACTTTCGTAGTCGTTGCGCTGTTGCTGCAGCTGAGCCTCGAGCTTCGCAATACGTTCTTGCTGCTCTGCCACCTGACGACACAAGTCTTCGTTCTGCTTCGTTACACTCTGGTACTGCAGAATCATTTGCCTGACACGCGTCGCAAACTGGTTGATAGTTTTCGATTCAGCTTCCATATACAGCGTTTTGACTATTGGCGTATATTTACTACGCCACAAAATTATATTATTTTTACGAATATGGCAAAACTATTACGAGTTTTTTAATCTGACGAAACGTGTTTTACGCCAGAACATGCCACATTACTTCTTCTGCTCGTCGTCTGCGCCAGCCTTCGGCTCCTTCTTGGCAAGCATCACCACCTGGAACACAAAGTCGGTAATCCACTTCTGCGAGAAGCCCAAACGCTGGTCGTACTGACGTATAGCCACAACTGCCTTCATCACGGCAGCATCGCTATAGTCATTCTTTGTAAAGATGTCAGCCACGGTCTTCTCGGTCATCTTGTAGATGGCGTTCTTAAAGAACGAGGGCAAGCGGAGTTTGAACTTCATAAGGTTGCCCATGAGCATCATGATGTCCTGCGTGAAGTTCTGGAACTGGATGAGATACACCTGCACATCCTGCAGCTTGCGGCAGTTCTTGCGGATACTTGCATCCACTTCCTTAAAGAAGTTGTCGTCAACGCCGTATATGTCGCGCAGCATCTTGCGACATGCACTCTTCTCACCAACACCGAGTTTGTTATTCACTGTCGGAACGTGGAGCGTCGACTTGAACACACGCAGGTCGGGGAGCATTGCAAGGTTGACAATACCTACGTTTGCAGCTATTGAGGCCTGGAAGTAAACACGCACAAGCTGCATGTAGTTTTCCATACCATTCGCTTTATCGTTATCAGCTTTCTTTCCGAATAGTTTTGAAAAAAATCCCATAAATATTTAATTTGTTTATTACATCAAATCAGCACACGCGTCAGTTTCACATCCACGATGCCAACTTAAACTATATTATGCAAAATTACAAATAAATTACATAACCGCCAAGTAATGCCGACTTTTTTCTTATTTTACGAATTAAGGTTTCAAAAATCAGCAGATAAAAGCATATTTTCTGACTTATTATTATTAACTTTGTGCACTTTATATTTATATCAATAGAATATTGTTGAACAATTAAAGCATTTAACAAATATGAAAGGTATCGTTTTAGCCGGCGGTTCGGGCACACGCCTCTACCCCATCACCAAAGGTATTAGTAAGCAGCTCATACCTATCTTCGACAAACCGATGATATACTATCCTATCTCAGTGCTCATGCTCGCTGATATAAAGGAGATCCTAATCATATCCACCCCCACCGACCTGCCAGCCTTCAAGCGTTTGCTTGGCGACGGTAGCGACTTCGGTGTACACTTCGAATATGCAGAGCAGCCCTACCCTGGCGGTTTGGCGCAGGCGTTCATCATCGGCGAGGAGTTTATCGGCGACGACAGCGCGTGTCTCGTGTTAGGCGACAACATATTCTACGGTGCGGGCTTCACTAAACTGCTGCGCGAAAGCGTGCAGAACGTCGAACGCGACGGCAAGTCGACAGTATTCGGCTACTACGTGAACGACCCAGAACGCTACGGTGTGGCTGAGTTTGACGCAGAGGGCAACTGCCTCAGCATCGAGGAGAAGCCAGAACATCCGAAGAGCAACTACGCCGTGGTGGGACTCTACTTCTACCCGAACAGCGTGGTAGAGATAGCCAAGAACATCAAGCCAAGCGCACGTGGCGAACTTGAGATAACCACCGTCAACCAGGAATACCTGAAACGTGGCGAGCTGAAAGTACAGACACTGCAGCGCGGATTTGCATGGCTCGACACCGGTACACACGACTCGCTGTCGGAAGCAAGCACCTTCATCGAGGTGATTGAGAAACGTCAGGGACAGAAGGTGGCTTGTCTGGAAGAGATAGCATTCAAGAAGGGATGGATAACCAAGGAAAAGCTCGTAGAGGTGGCACAACCGATGGTGAAAAACGAATACGGCAAATACCTGCTGCGACTCGCTGAAGGCAAGTAACACTTAACACTAAGCGAAACTCAAACAAATAAGCAAACGTAACAAACACGCTTTAGATACACAACGCAAAGAAAAGAAAATGGAAGAGAACATCAACCAAGGAACAAACAACGTACAACAAGAACTCGAGGAGAGCTCTTCATTCAACTTTAGAACCATCTTCACAGCACTGGTTCTGAATTGGCAATTGTTCGTATTCTCGATTATCATCTGTCTGAGCGCAGCTGCCATAAAGTTGCGCTACGCCACACCAATATACCAATCGTACGCAAAACTGCTCATCAAAGAAGATGAAGACAACGGACGACGTGGTAGCAGAAGCTATGTCGCCAATTCGACAACACTCGGCATAATGAGCAACTCTACTGGCATCGATAACGAGATGGAGATACTGAAATCGTCGACACTCGCTTGCGAAGCCGTAACCGAGTTGAAACTCTACACCGTGTACACACTGGAAGGACGCATCAAAGACCACCTTCTGTACAAGAACCAACCCATCAACGTAGACCTTGACACTGCCCACATCGCAACATTGCAGATGCCTATCCAACTCACCATTGGCAAGGAGGGCGACAAGCTGCGTGTTGTGGGTTCGTACACCTATGTACCAGAAAACCCGGACAAACCATCGAAGTGGTACTCCATCGACCGCATATTCGAGAGTCTGCCGGCAACCATCAACACAAGTGTTGGCGCAATAACACTCTCCAGCAACTCCGGTATCCAGCTGCCTGCCAACCGTAAGGAGTTCGTGACCATCTATCCGCCGAAGATGGTTGCAGGCAAGTATAGCGGTTCGCTCGATGTCAGCCAGTTGTCGAAGAACACATCTATCGCAGGTCTCACCCTTACCGACGAGATACCACAACGTGCCAACGACTACCTCAGACAGCTCGTCTTCAGCTACAACAAACAGGCTAATGAGGACAAGAACGAGATAGCCATGCGTACAGAGCTGTTTATCAACTCGCGCCTGGAGAAGATAAACACTGAGCTGGGCGCAACAGAGGGCAATCTGGAGGCAACAAAGCGCCAGTATAAGATCGTAAGCCCGGAGGCGACTGGAGCCTTAGGCTACACGAACACCGACTCGTACACACAGAAGCTTGCCGATATGGACATGCAGATAGAGCTGCTCCGCAGCCTGCAGGAGTACATCAACGACCCAAGCAACAAGTATCAGACACTGCCGTCGAACGTGGGTCTGAGCGACGCAGCCGCCTCTACGCTCATCAACGACTACAACAAGATTGTGATGGAGCGCAACCGCTTGCTGCGCAGTGCCAACGAGAACAGCCCTACAATCACTCCGCTCACCGCACAGCTCGACGACCTCTCAGCAAGTATTCGCCGCGCAATGGCTCAGGTGCAGCGCAACGCAAAGATACAGCGCAACTCCATACTGCAAGAGTACAACCGCTATTCGAGCATGATCTACTCAACGCCCGAGCAGGAGCGCGTACTCACACAGATTGGACGTCAGCAGGAAGTGAAATCGGGTCTGTACCTCATGCTTCTGCAGAAGCGCGAGGAGAACTCTATCTCGCTCGCCGCGACAGCCGATAAGGGTAAGCTCATCGACAACCCGGTATCTTTAGGAAAGATTAGTCCGAAGACATACATGGTTCTGCTCATTGCCTTAGTATTAGGCATTGCTATACCTGGCTGTATCCTGTTCCTCATCAACTTCTTCCGCTACAAGATAGAAGGACACGACGACGTGGCACGTCTCACCGAGTTGCCTATCATCGGCGACGTAGCCGCTGCCAGCGAGTCGGTAAAGACAAAGACTGACATCGTGGTGCATGAGAACAAGAACAACGTAATGGAGGAGGTGTTCCGCTCGATACGCTCGAACATTCAGTTTATGCTGAAGGAGGAGGAGAAGGTAATCATGTTCACCTCTACCACATCGGGCGAAGGCAAGACATTCACGGCAACCAACCTCGCAGTAAGCTTCGCGCTGCTGGGCAAGAAGGTGCTGGTCATGGGTCTTGACATCCGCAAGCCACGACTCACCACACTCTTCGAACTGAACAAGGAGAAGATAGGCATAACGAACCTGCTCGTGCACGAAAATCCGACACGCGAGGAGATACTGGAGAACATCACCAATTCGGGAGTCAACCAGTATCTGGACATCATGCCTGCAGGTCCTATCCCGCCAAACCCTGCAGAACTTGTGTCGCGCGAATCGCTCGACAAGGTGTTCGCAATACTGCGTAAGGAGTACGACTACATCATCATGGACACGGCACCTGTGGGTCTCGTCACCGACACGGTGGTGATTGCACGCATAGCCGACCTTACGGTATATATGTGTCGTGCCGACTACACTCCGAAGTCGAGTTTCGAGCTGATCAACTCGCTCAGCAGTCAGAAGAAGTTGCCACAGATTTGCATCGTCATCAACGGCATCGATATGTCGAAGAAGAAGTACGGCTACTACTATGGCTACGGCAAGTATGGCAAGTACGGACGCTACGGCAGATACAGCGGTTACGGAAGCAAGTATGGTGGCTATGGCAGCAAGTATGGAGGCTATGGAAGTTACGGAAGCTATGGCAGCACGTATACTTCTTACGGTGCTTACGGCAACTACAGCGACAGCAACTACGGCAACAAGAACGATGACTCTATAAAGCGTAAGAAGTAAAATGGTTATAGCAGTTGACTTCGACGGCACTATCGTGGAGCACAAATACCCTGCCATCGGCAGGGAGTTGCCCTTCGCCACAGAGACGTTGCGTATGCTGATACGCGACCGCCACAAGCTGATACTGTGGAGCGTGAGGGAGGGTGCATTGCTGGACGAGGCTGTGGAATGGTGCAGGGAGCGGGGTGTGGAGTTCTATGCCGTGAACCGCGACTACCCGGAGGAGCGGAGGGAACACGAGACGTTCTCGCGCAAGCTGAAAGCGGACCTCTTCATCGACGACCGCAACATAGGGGGACTGCCCGACTGGGGTACTATCTACCAGATGGTGAGAGAGCGGAGCACGTGGGAGGAGGTGTTGGCGCAGCGCAACAGCAGCTTTGAACAGACGGAGGCTCCGAAGCGCAAGAAGAAGTGGGGCATCTTTTAGGTTGGGTGCACTCTGAACTAAGAACATTGAGGTTTGTCTATATAAGGACTTACAAACAAAAAGAAAGACCATGCCGGAATACCGACATGGTCTTTTTCGTTAAAACATCTATTAGATTATATTATTACTACTACATTATCTTACTACTCCAGCACCAACACATGGCTTGTGCCGTCCTGCGCTGTGAAGACGTTCAGACCAATCTTCATCAGATAGTCGCCGCTGTACTGCTTGCCGTTGCAGTCCAAGTCTGACTGCTTGCCAGGCATGAGGTTTGTCTCCTTCACGGTGTACATCTTTGCGGCATCCAGACCCTGCAACTTCACGTTCTGCTGCGGTTCCTTATAGCGCGGATGCAGGTCGTAGGCGAAGAGCACCGCACGCTGCTTGTCCTTGCTAACGTAGTTGATGGCGCAGTGGCTGCCTTCGTACGGCGAAACAAGACGATACTGGTCGCCTTCGAGAATCATCGGCTTCATGCTGTTATAGTTCTTTACAGCCTGCTGCACAAACTTGTAGTCGTCGGCAGAAAGCGACTTGAGGTCGATGTCGAAGCCCAACTTGCATGAGCTGCATACGTCGGTGCGGAACTTTACGGATGTGTTCTTGTTCCAGTTGGTGACGTGCGAGCCCATTGTCTTTGCAGGGAAGAACTTCGAGAGGCTCCACTGGATGTAGATGCGTTCGTACGGATCGGTGTCGTCAGAACACCAGAACTCGGTGAAGTATTTGAGCATCTCGTAATCCATACGTCCGCCACCGCCAGAGCAGAGCATCATCGGCAGATTAGGATACTTGTTATGAATGCGTGTGAGCACATTGTAGATGCCACGCACGTGGTCGATGTAGAAGTTGCCCTGATTCTGCTTGTGGTATGGCGAGTAGATATTGGTTATCACGCTGTTGCAGTCCCACTTGAAGTAAGCCACTTCCGGGTTCTCGGTCATGATGCGGTCGACGATGCCGAACACATAATCCTGCACTTTAGGATTAGAGATGTCGAGCACGAGTTGGTTGCGATAGTAATATGTGTCGCGCTGCGGCTGTAAGATGACCCAATCAGGATGCTTCTCAAACAGTTCGCTCTTCGGGTTCACCATCTCCGGCTCAATCCATATACCGAACTTCACACCAGCCTTCTTTGCATCTCTTACAAGACCAGGAATGCCCTCCGGCAACTTGCTCTTTGTAGCCTCCCAGTCGCCCAGTCCGGCGTGGTCGTCCTTGCGCGGATACTTATTGGCGAACCATCCGTCGTCGAGCAGGAACATATCCACACCAAGGTCCTTGGCATCCTTCATCAGTTCGGCAAGACTCTGCTGGTTGAAGTCGAAGCCTGTATTCTCCCAGTTGTTCAGGAGCGTGAGACGGTCGCCCGTACCCATGTTCACCTGATACTGACGAGCCCAGTCGTGCAAGTTGCGTGAAGCCTCGCCCATACCGTTGTCGCTCATCGCGAAGATGAACTCAGGAGTGGTGAACACCTCGCCTGCCTTCAGTTTATAGTCGGAAGCATAAGGATTGATGGCAGGAATGACGCGCAGCGCGCCGACGTTGTCCACCTCAAAGGTGAAACGGAAGTTGCCGGGCCAGCCTATCGTTCCGAGCATCACCTTGCCCTCGTTCTCCTTAGCAGGCTCGTCGAAGCCCAACTCGAAGAAAGGCTCTGCATGCATAGCAGCGCGTGTGCCGAGTTTTGTGTCTATAATCTTTTTGCCCGTGCTCAACTGGGTTGTCTCGGGCTGACCTTCCTTAGCCCAGTCGCTGTGATAGTTAGTGAGATAATACTTTGAAGATTTGAAGTAGAGCATCGTAGAACTATAGCGCCAGAGTGTGATGGCAGACTTCTCCTTGTGAGAGATCTCGCTCCATGCCTTTATCACATTCTCCTTCGGATAAGCCACATAGTGGAGTTTCACTGTCAGCGGATACACCTTGTCCTGAAGTGTGATGACAGTCTCAGTGCCGCCCTTCACAGCCTTCTGCTCCGACGACTTATAATATAAATATGTAGACATATTGCCGTCGGCATGTGTAACGGCTACAGCCGGTTCGAAGTAGTCTTCAGCACCGGAAGTGGCGTACACCTCATGACCGCGCTGGCACACAGCGCCATCAGAAGCTGCATAAACATCCCACTTAAGGTTCTCGTAGTCGGCAGGATTCTGCAACTTGTCGCCGAGATAGACCTGATAAAGTCGGCCTTTTGGCGACACTTTCATCACGAGGTCGGTCTTTTCGGTAGACACACGGATGATTTCTTGAGCGAATGTGATGGCAGAAGTCATGCACATTGCTGCGATTAGCATAATAGTTTTCTTCATTTTCGTATGGTTTTTTTATTAGAATTTAATGCTTGCGTTGAACTCTACGGTGAACGGGCGGAGATAGTTGCCGCTCATGTACTTGCCGGCATACTTGCCTGCCTCATCCTTTGTGATAAGCTCCGAACCGCTGATTGTGCCCTTGGCACCCTTCTCGTTGAAGATATTAATGACGCTGACACCGAGACTCAGATTCTTGTTCACATTCCAGTTGACACCACCGAATGTCTCCCAGTGACCGTTGAAGTAGAGTGCCTCCTGAAGGTTAGCGTATGTCTTGCCGAAGTAGCGGAAACTGAGCCAAGCACTGAGGTTCTTCGTGATGTCGTATCTCGGGTCAAGCTCAATGAGCACCTGCGGAATCTCCTTCACAATCTTGTTGTTGGCATTAACGCTCATAGTCTGACCGTCGCTGAACGTAACACTTGCGTTGTAGTTCTTGTACACCGGCTTCTGATAGGTGAAGAGAGCGTGCATGTGGAAGTTCTTGAACGGGTTGATTTCGGCAGATGTTGTCCATCCCAATGTCTGGATGTTGTAGATGAGCAACACGGTCTTGCCCTCAGATGTGCCAGGCTTGGTGAGGTTCTGCTGGTCGATATTGTTCGACTTTGAGATGTATGTTACCATTGACGAGAGGTCGAGCCATGAGTTCTTGTAGAAGATACCACCGCGAACCAACGGAATGGTCACGCGCTTGTACTGCTCCTCCGTAGGACCGGTGCCGGCATACTCGCTGATGCGCGGGAAGCGTGTAGCGATGGTGGCGTCGGCAGTAAGACCGAACTGGTTTGTTACGTTGTATGTCATCTGCAATGTAGCAGCATAGTTGAGCTTGTTCTTCGTAACAGTGGCTGGCGCGATGCTATGCTCTGTGGCAACGATAGATCCGTCTGCGGCTGTAGAATATGTATTAAAGTTGCCGAGGTGGAAGCCACGGAAGCGTGACGCAGAAATCTGATCTGCCGACATACGATAGTATTCGAGACGTCCGCCGTAGAACAACTTAAACTTAGGAGTGACGCGCCATTCGTCGGTGAAATAGAGAGCGAGTTTGTTCTCCGAATCCTTTGTATATTCAGGACTCAACTCGTTGTAGCCGAAGGTTTCAGAGCGGTGTGCAGTCTGTGTCGGGTCGAGCGGATTGACGTACATCTGGCTCAGCGTACGAGGATAAGCCTCAACGGTACCTGCCCACTGGAACGAAGACGAATAGTAGTTGAGGTGGTAGTACCATTCGTTCAAACCAATCATCAGTTTGTGGTTGTTCAGTTGCTTGCTCATCTCTGTTGTAAGGAGGGCGTTGCTCACCTTGCCGAAGTGCAGCCAAGTACGGCGACCTTCGATGAGTCCGCTGTATGCTGAACCGTCAGAAAGCTGGTAGCCGTCAGACTCGGTAACCTCAGAAATCGTGCTGCCGCCGTAGTCTACGCAGTTGGCGCGCGGAGCGTTCATATACTTTGCGTTCAACTTCCACAACCAGCCGTTGTCAAACTGATACTTGCTCACCAAAGCCACCTCATTGGCACGGTTGTCATTGTCGTCTGTCATGTTCCAAGTGTCCATCTTGCCAGTCTTGGTGTTCAGATAGCTGAACGAACCGTTGCGCTGCACGTATGAATCCATACCCGGGTCGAAACCTGCAAGCTGCTTTATGCTGCCGTCGCCGGCGTAGATGAACGGGGCGGCATTGGCGAAGTTGCCGGGGTTCTTGCTGTTCGAATACTTATATAATAAAGATATGTGTCCCTTGCCGCCGTTCAGTATGCGCGTAAGGCCCAAATGGTAGATCTGCGTGCGGTCGGCGTAGTCGGTGAAGCGCAACTTGAAGCTGCCCGGGTCGAAGTTCTGATACATTCCGGCGGTGTAGAGCCAGTTGTTCCCGATTCCGCCAGAGAGGTTGAGGTCGAAGTTCTGCATACCGAAGTGGTTCGCCTTGTAATTGAGCTTGCCGCTGAACTTCTTCTCGCCCAACTCGCTGAACGCCGACACAGCATAAGCGATGTTGCCGGTCTTGATGGCACTCTCCGACGGAGTCATAAGGTCGGTGCCTTTCAGCGAAGCGTCGCTGCGCCAGTGGGCAGAGAGCTTGTGCACGGACGACGAGTAAACGGCAGGCAGTCCGTTCTCGTACACCGTCACGTCTTCGCTCGGCAAGCCAATCTGAATCTCGCGCGGTTTGTTTGCATCAGCAGCGTTGAGCATCACGTTGCGCTCTTCCTTCTTCTGCGATTCCGAATCGTTTGTTGAATTATTGTCTGTATGCGTCTGTGCATACATGCCCGTAGAGGCAGAAGCCAAAAGGGCGAATGAGAATGTTTTAAGTTTTAGGTTCATATCCGTTGTGTGTATGTTTACGGTTGCAAAGTTACAAGATATATCGGCTGATTGTACGGATGCGTAAATTGAAAGTAGACAGTTTTAAAGTATAAAAAGCTTATAACCAATTATAAATCAGATTATTCAATGCGTTAGGCTTTTTTATCAAAGTAAATAGTTTTATCTTAATAATATTAGCTAAATTTGCAGCATTAAAGCTAAAAACCCACTATTATGCGCATCTTTTTATACCTATTATTCATTTTTTTGCCGCTGCAGACTACAGCCCAAACCAAGTTGGCTACAGCCGGTATCTCTGGCGAGCAAGACCTGCTGGGCCTTCTCGACAGTTATGTCGACAAGCGCGAAATGTACTCGGAGCAGAAGGAAAAGAAGATTGACCAACTGAAGCTAAAGTTGCGAACGGTGGAAGACATCCCGCAGCGACTCGCACTCCTGAACAGTATCTATCGAGAATACTATACATACCATTACGATTCGGCAATGGTATATGTGAACCGCGGCCTCGCCCTATCAGAGAGCGAGAACAACGCCTACTACACGACGCTCAACAAGATAAACCGTGCGGCGGTGTTGTCTACGGGTGGTTTCTACAGTCAGTCGGAGGAACTGCTTGATGATATAAAGAAGAGAGGTGTGCCTAAGCAGCTAAAACAATACTATTACTATACGCGCACGTGGCTGTACAACTATTGGGAAGCGTTCAGCAAGAAGTCGGAGTTCATGGACTATTACCATAAGAAGAAGTTCGAGAATCTGAAGCTCACGGTGGAAGCCACAAGCAGCAAGGATGTGGCTCTGCATGCCTATCTTAGCGGCGAAATTGCTTTCCTCACCAACCCCATGAGCAAGGCTGTGCTGCAATTCTACACAAAGGCTCTGCAGAACAGCCGGGTAGACAGTCGTGTGCATGCCTCGGCAGCCTACTGCATAGCACGCTACTATCGCGAGTTGGGCGACATGCGGCGATATGAAAAGTACATTATTGAAGCGGCTATCTCGGACATGGTATGCCCTTTGAAGGAGAATCTTGCGCTGCAGGAGTTCTCTACATATCTGTATGAGAAGGACCAGAAGTATGCCGACCATGCGGCACGCTACATCTATTGCTCCATGGAGGACGCCCGATTCTACAACAACCGACTGCGTATGCTCGAGATTTCGAGCATACTGCCTATCATTGCCACAGCCAATCAGGAGGCGTTGGCGCATAAGGAACGCATCGTGAGAGGTGTGCTTGCGGTGGTTAGTTTTCTGTCGCTGATGTTGCTGGCAATGGCTATTTTCGGCTACAAGCAGAATAAATGGCTGGCGAGTAGCCGCAGAGAGGTGAAAACGCAGAACGGGCAGTTGAAGGAGCTGAACGAGCGACTCGTAGCGACGAACCATCGTCGCGAGACCTACATGCGTCTGTTCATGGACATCAGTGCGGTGTACATACGCAAGCTGATGGAATACCGCAAGCTGGTGAGCAGAAAAATAAAGGCCAACCAAACGGCTGACCTTCTTAAAACTATCAACAGCTATAAACTCGCGGAGGAAGAGGCAACAACGTTCTACACACGTTTCGACCGCGCCTTCACGGAGCTGTACCCCAGTTTCGTCGACGAACTGAACAGTCTGCTGCTTCCAGAAGGACGGATTGCGCAGCCGTCTCCTAACACCCTGACGACAGAGGCGCGCATCTATGCACTGATGCGCTTGGGCGTGACGGAGAGTCAGGAGATAGCCACACTTATGTTCTACTCAACGCAGACGATATACAACTATAGGTCGGCGATGCGCACACGGGCTGTAAACCGCGAGACGTTCGACGAGGATATCAACAGACTGTGCCATGTAGGGTAACACCCCCACGTGGCACAGAAAGGGTTGTTACTTCAGCAGGAAGTCTTCTGGGTGCTGGAATCCGTTGAGGTAGTCGCGGGCAGCCATGCGCTTCTTTCCGGCAGGCTGCAGCTCTAAAAGTTCGAGCCACTCGTCGGCGGTGGCAACGAGGAGGCGACGGTTCTCGGCCTTGAGCGTTCCAGGCTCTACGCCGGTTGGTTGGTCGCCGGTCTTTGCTGCGTTATAGTCTGGTGCACTTGAGACAAGTGCACCCCCTGCTACAGACTCGCCGGTCTTTGCTGTCTTGTAGATCTTGAGCACCTGGGCAGGAGCCTGAGCGTGGCGTGGGGTAAGCATACACCATGCACCGGGCACTGGCGAGAGTCCGCGCACGAAGTCGTAGATGCGCTTCGCCGAGAGCGAGAAGTCGATGGCGCAGGTCTCCTTGAAGATCTTCGGGGCGGCGTGGTGGGCCTGGCTCTCCTGCTGCGGTTGCGAAGGCACGTCGCCGTCGGTAGAGAGGACGAGGTCGACGGTGTCGGTGCAGAGCTCGGCTCCGAGCTGCATGAGTCCGTCGTAGACGTACTCTACGTCGGCATCGTCGGGGATGGGGAACTGGCGCTGGGCGATGATGCGACCGGTGTCGATGTCGTGGTCGAGGAAGAAGGTGGTGACGCCGGTGAGGGTCTCGCCGTTGATTACCGCCCAGTTGATGGGTGCTGCGCCGCGATAGTCGGGCAGCAGGGCTGCATGGACGTTGAATGTGCCGAAGCGCGGCATTGCCCACACCACTTCGGGGAGCATGCGGAACGCGACGACGACCTGGAGGTCGGCATCGTAGCTGCGCAACTGCTCGAGGAAGTGCTCGTCCTTCATCTTCAGGGGCTGCAGCACGGGCAGACCGTGGGCAAGGGCGTACTCCTTAACGGGCGAGGGGCGCAGCACGGATGCGTGGCGGCCGACGGGTTTGTCGGGCTGCGTTACGACAGCCACTATGTTATAGCCGTTCTCAACAAGTCGCTGGAGCGAGCCAACGGCAAACTCGGGTGTTCCCATGAACACTATGCGGAGGTTTTTCTTTTCCATTGTGTTTTGTTTTAATTTCTTTAAGCCGAACTAAGCCGGTATAGGGCGGCGGTTAAACCGAACTAAGCCTGTCTAAGGCGGCGGTTAAGCCGAACTAAGCCTGTCTAAGGCGGCGGTTAAGCCGAACTAAGCCTTCTTGGGCCTTCCTAAGCCCTCCACGACGGGGAGGGTTGGGAGGGGCTTTTTACTCTTTTACTTTTTTACTCTTAAAATACAAAGTTACGGTTTTTTCGGCAAATATCGGCTATGCTTATAATAAAGAGCGAGAAAAATTGTCTTTAAACTTACGGCATAACAGGAAAAAGCAGTAACTTTGTAAAAGTAAAAGAGTAAAAAGGTAAAAAAGTAAAAGAGTAAAAGAGTAGAAAGGTAAAAACAAAATAAGAAATAACAATGACACAGAAAGAAGACATTCAGAATGCGGTGGACGTGATGCGTAAGGGCGGCGTGATACTCTACCCTACGGACACGGTATGGGGTATCGGTTGCGACGCGACGAACGCGGAGGCAGTGGCTAAAGTGTACAGGATAAAGCAGCGCGACGACTCGAAGGCGCTTATCTGCCTCGCCGACTCGGTGGACCGCGTGCAGCGCTACGTGCGCGACGTGCCGCCAGTGGCGTGGGACTTGATGGAGCTCGCGGAGAAGCCGACGACGGTGGTGCTCGACGGCGCTGTGAACCTCGCCCCGAACCTCATCGCGGAGGATGGCAGCATCGCTCTGCGCGTGACGAACGAGCCGTTCTCGAAGGAGCTTTGCTATCGCTTCCAGAAGGCTATCGTGAGCACAAGTGCGAACATAAGCGGCGAGCCGACGGCTCAGAACTACCGCGACATCGCACCGGAGATACTGGAGGCGGTGGACTATGTGTGCTGGACACGCCGCCAGGAGCACAAGCCGCACACGCCGAGCAGCATCATCAAACTGACTAAGGACGGACGGGTAACCATCATACGCAAGTAAATGGAACAGACTGCGACAACGAATAAAAGCGGAACATTAGAAGAACGGCTCTATGCGTGGCGCACGAAGCATCTGTCTGACCGACAGGCGACCATCATCCTCGCCTTATGTATAGGTTTCTTCGCTTCGGTGGCTGCGTTCTTGCTCCACTCGCTGATACACGCCATACAACACCTGCTGACATCGAGGTTTCATGCCGACACGTTCAACTGGCTCTACCTGATGTTTCCCGTGGTGGGCATCTTCCTAACGTCGCTCTTCGTACGCTATGTGGTGAAGGACAACATATCGCATGGTATCACGCGAATACTCTACGCCATATCCTCGAAGCAGTCGCGACTGAAGGCGCACAACTGCTGGACATCGGTGGTGGCATCGGCTATCACTATCGGCTTCGGCGGATCGGTGGGTGCCGAGGCTCCGATTGTGCTGACTGGTTCTGCCATCGGCTCGAACCTCGGCAGACTGTTCGGCATGGACAAGAAAAAGCTAATTCTGTTAGTGGGCTGCGGTGCTGCCGCTGCCATCGCCGGCATCTTCAAGGCTCCGATAGCCGGACTGGTGTTCACGCTTGAGGTGCTGATGGTAGACTTGAGCATGGCATCGCTGCTGCCTATACTCACGGCTGCGGTCACGGCAACGTGCTTCACGTATATATTCATGGGAAGCGCGTCGCTGTTCAGTTTTCATCTGGACAGCATGTGGGGCGTGGAGCGTGTGCCGGCTTGCATCATACTCGGCATCGCCTGCGGACTGGTGAGCATCTACTTCATACGCTCGATGTCGGTGTGCGAGGGCATGTTCGGCAAGTTGAAGCAACATCGCTGGGCTAAGTTGGCGTTGGGCGGTGTGCTGCTCAGCTCGCTCATCTTCGTCTTCCCCGTGCTCTACGGCGAGGGATACTCGGCTATCAACGTACTGCTGAACGGCACGAGCGAAGCCGACTGGAACGAACTGCTGCACAACTCTATGTTCTCGGGCAACGGCAAGTGGCTCATACTGTTCATTGCGCTGGTCATACTGACAAAGACATTCGCCACGGCAGCCACAAACGGCGGTGGCGGTTGCGGTGGTACGTTCGCACCGTCGCTCTTCGTGGGAGCTTTCACGGGGTTCCTCTTCTCGCGTCTGTGGAACATGTATCAGGTGGGCATATATATACCTGAGAAGAACTACACGCTGCTCGGCATGGCTGGCGTGATGGCTGGCGTGATGCACGCCCCGCTGACGGGTATCTTCCTCATCGCCGAGATTACGAACGGCTACGACATGTTCATGCCACTGATGATTGTGAGCATCGTGTCGGTGATGACTATCAGCATCTTCGAGCCTCACAGCATCTACGCCATGCGTCTGGCACGCGAGGGTAAGTTGGTCACTCACCACACCGACCGCTCTGTACTGACGCTGATGACGATGGACAGCGTGATAGAACGCGACTTCACAGCCGTAACACCCGATATGCCTCTGGGCAAACTGGTGAACGCTATATCGAAGAGCCACACGTCGTTCATACCGGTGCTCGACAACGCAGGTTCGGTGCTTGGCGAGATTGACATCACGAAGATACGACACATCATGTTCCGCGCAGAACTCTACAACAAGCTCACCGTACAACAGTTGATGCTCCCCATCGCTGCGCAGGTTGGCGAGAGCGACTCGATGGAGGAGGTGATGCGCAAGTTCGACCTCAAAGGCACACGCTACATGCCCGTGGTGAACGTATCAGGACATCTAACGGGATATATCTCGCGCTCAAGAGCATATAGCATGTACAGAAAAATGGTAGCCGACTTCTCGGCGGAATAAAAGCTCTCAATTAATAATTAATACGCAATAAAGGGCAGGCTCTTTGTGGAGTCTGCCCTTTATTGCGTTTAGAACGGATAACCGATTGCGAAGTGCAGGCTCTGACTGTCCTTAAAACGGTCGAAATTATAGAAGCCGTTTCTATATGGCAGGTGTAGACCTATACCCCAATCGAGACGCAGCACGAAGAAGTCGAGGTCGTAGCGGATGCCGACGCCCGTGCCGAGCGCCATTTCCTTAAGTATATTCTTCGGTTTGAACACAGCACCTGGACGGTCGCTGTCGCTGCGTAGTGTCCACACGTTGCCTGCATCGAGGAACAGTGCGCCATAGAGATTTCCGAAGAGACGCGGACGATACTCGAGGTTGGCTTGCAGCTTCATATCGCCTGTCTGGTCGAGATACGAGAGGTAGGATGTCTTAGCATGATAGCGACCCGGACCGATACTGCGCACGTTGAACGCACGGATGCTATTGGCACCACCTACGTAGAACTGCTCGCTGTAGGGCGCACTGATAGCGTTGCCGTATGCCCATACCACGCCCATATTAACGTGTCCGACGAGCTTGCTGTGTTCGGTCAGTTGCCACGTCTTGCTATAGTCGGTCTCCAGCTTCAGGAACTGCGCATACGGGTTCTTGAACATCGTCTTCTCCTTGTCAGTCCACTTCTCGCCGAACGCCATATAACCAAGCGAAAGAAGGTTGGCAGCCTCGCTCAGCGTCACCTGCCAGAAGATTGGGTTATGAAGTCGGGCTGGCGACTGGTACGAGAACGAGTAGCGCATCTTAGGCACAAACTGGTCGCTCATCGCCACAAGCAGATACGGACTCTTGTTCACCAGTTCGGTGAAAGCTGGTGTCATGTGCTTCATGTATTCGTACTGAATGATGAGTGGCGAGAACTGATGATGCACAAGCACTCGTGAGTGGGTCTTGTACGTCAGTTCGCCAGAGACGATGTGACGCTGGAAGAAACCCGAACGGTTAAGCACATCGAACGAACCCTTCATAAGCGTTGTCGGTGTGGCATAACGTATGTAGACATGCTTTCCTTTAGCACGGCGCATACGACGCAAACGACGCGTGAGACTATTCACAAACAGCAGTCGGGGCATCTCCACCGACACGTCGGCACCGTATTCATAGGAGTTGAACTTCGAGCTTGATCCGTCGGCTTGGTGTCCGGTCTGCCACTCGTAGGAGCCTTTGAGGTTGACGGTAAGCTTCTCGCCACCACGGAAGGCGTTGCGCTTAACGAAACCAAGGTTCAGCCCGGGGCCCACACGTCCGGTTGTCTTACCTACGAGATTGCCTTCGAGATAGACATCGTAGGGCTTGTCAAACACGCAGTTGAGCGTGATATCAAGCGTGTCGCACGTCTTGGATGTGTCGCGCGGAGCGAACGAGAGGTCTACACGCGAGAAGAGACCCTTCGCGGTGAGCGTATTGATGGTTTGCTGATAAGCATCGTAGCTGTACATTCTGCCAGGGCGTATTCGCATATCGCGCGTAATCACACTACGACGCATCGGTTCGCGCTTGCCATTATAGACGATGGTATAGTTGCGACGGTGAGTGGTGTCGCGCAGTTGCTCCAACGCCGACTGCTTGCGCATCTCGAGATTGACGTGACCGATGTACCACTTGCGTCCCACTTCGTCAGGAAGGCTGTCGGCATAGTGCAGACGCACGCTCACCTCGCCAGGCTCGGCAATGGTGTCGGCGAGGTATGTAGCATAGCTCGGCTGATAGTAGAAGAAACCCTTGTTGCGCAGGAGCGTAGAGATACGAGTGCGCTCGGCTTCGAGCACCGTAACATCGAAAGGTGCGTCTTTCTTTACGAGCGATTTTGAAGCATTCTCCTCAATTATCTTCTGCGCCTCTTCGGGGAAGTTGGTGTACGTGAGCGTGTCGATAGTGTAGAGGTCGCCGAAGTTGACGTTGTACTTCACCTTTGCCGTTCGCGAGCTGTCGGATGTCAGCACGTCGTAGTTGACGTATCCACTGAAATAGCCACGCGCTCGCAGCAGCTCCTTCACCACTTGTGAGTGTAGCGCAGGATTGACAGCACTAAGCAGCACTGGTGGCTTACCGAACGTTGTACGTATCCACTTGCCCAAACCGCCGCGCGAATGCTGAAACGCATTGTATATCCACAAACGGTAAGGAGGCATACGGTGGTACGGACTATCGAAGAGTGCACCGTTAGGGGTAGTGGCGAGTGCCGCCTCCACTTCCTCCTGTGTAGAGTAGAAGTGGTCGCAAGCCACATAGTTCTCGTATTCGGTCTTGCGTAAGCCCGTGAACAACTTGTCGTCCTCGGGTACAGAACTTGTCGACGAGCAACCGACAAGCACCATTACACATATTATTATATATAACGTATTCTTCATATATCTTTACTTTTTAACACTGGTAGTGTCAGTATTCTGCACAGCTGTTGTATCCTTCTTCTGCTGCAACGAGGTATTATTGCCGTTTTGCAGCATCATATAGTCGTTGTTGTCAATGCGCTTGAGACGGAATATATCCTTCAGGCTCTGCAACTTGCGACGCCAGATAAAACCGCCACCGAACTGACCGACGTAGCCCTCAAGCCAGTCGTACGTAGCACGGTCATAGAAAAGTTTCAGATACTTATTCGACTTTGGCGAGAGACGATACTCTAATGCCACATTGTCGAAGAACGTGTCGTTCTGGTTCTCTATCTCGGCACCACTCGACACCTTTCCACCAATCACGATGCGCAGACGGTTGTTGAGGAAGCGCTTCGAGAACTTGAACGAGTAGTCGGTGTGCACCGCACCGGAGCCCAGCTGCGTGTTGTCCATGCCGAACGAGAGGTCGAGCGTACGCAGTGCGCTGCCCGAGATGGCACTGATCTGAGAACTGAGGAACGAGCTGAGCGCACTGTTCATATTGAACGAGCCCATACTGTTGTCGGAGAGATACATGCCAGTGGTGAGCATAGTCACGGCGAGCTTGCCACGGTTCTCTACCGACTGCGTCATCAGTTCGTTGTGTATCTCCTGGTCGTCGGGGGCATCGATGGTGAACTGTAAGCCCATATCGTTGAGTGTCTTCGTTATCTCTACGCCACACTCGAACGTCACGCTACGGCCTACGCCAGCCTCATTGGTGACGGTGGTCTTGTTCTCCTCCGTCGCCGTGATGTTCAGACGCGGATTCATGGCATCGCCCATGAACTCAACGTAGCTACCATCCTTTATCGTGAAAGTCTTCAGCGGGATAACGGGCAACGAATACTTCATCTCACCCTGTCCTATCGTGTAGCGACCGTAGAGTCCGAGTCCGTCCACTTCGGTGTATTTCATGCGCAACTCGCCTCCGCCTACAATGTCCACATAGTTCGACTTTGCAGCGTTCAGGGCGCAGAGCACGTGTGCACCCTCGTCGATGCTAACCGTGAGGTCCATCGTCAAGCCGCTCAGCGGTGGGCGCTCCACCTTCACGTCATCAGGATTTTTGAAGTTGACAAACTTCACAAGTCCGTCGAGTTGGTTGTCGGTGGTGAGCGGAGAGTCGCGCAGTATGTATGTGATGTCCGACGAGCCGAGCACGTCAAGACGACCACGGAAGCGCAAGGCATCAAGCGGACCATCGGCAAGACCGAGGAAGTTGACATACGCCTTGCCGAAGGCTTCTGAGCGTGCCTTCTCCTTCGAGTCGATGAGTAGGTAGTTGTTTGCACGCATACGCATATACATCGTCATGTTCGACATATTGCTGAAGTCGACATTGCCGTAGAGCGTCAGCGGACTGCCGTTGCGTGCGAAGAGCTGGAAGTTCTCAAACTTCATCTTGCTGTCGGTTATCGTCACCGGGTCTTCGCACAAGCGCATCTTCACGCCGTAAGGCTCGCTCGCTATATACGCCGACTCGAACATCAGTTCGCCGTCTACGTCGAGGCGGTCGAGTTGTCCGTCCACCTTTACACGTCCGACGGCATAGCCTCCGAAGTTGAGTAGACGGTCGGGGATGAAGCCGTTGAGCATCAACAATGGTGTGCGCTGCAACTCGATATCGGCGTTAAGGTGTCCGAAACCACTTGTGATGTACGTACCGCTTAGCGTGCACACCTCCTGGTCGTCTATCGATAGCGTGCCGTCAACACAATGCTCATTACCTTCGTCGCGTGGCATATAGATAAACTCGCTCGCCACATTACCAATCTTACAACCATCGTAAGACAAATTGTCAACACGCACAGATGATGACACCGACATATCGCTTTCGCTATTGATGTAGTGGAAGTCGCCATTCATCACACCCGACACGTTCGGTGCATACGGTATAACGGATAGCACTTTAGCAAGGTCGAAGCGAGTGAGTCCGATAGTGAGGTCTTGCAAGGCTTCGGTGCTATCGTTGCTAAACACCTTCACACCCATACCGTCGTCAGCCAGCAACCTCATATCAGCAGAAATGCGGTCGTCGTCGGCAAAGAACACATAGTTGCCCTTGTTCACCTTAAACTTCTTGTAGCCAAACACGGGGTCGATACCGCCGAGCGACACTCGTATACCGTTCTGCTCCATGTCTGCTTTCACACCAAGAGCCACACCAAGACGGTTGCGATCGTCGTAGATGCGTGTGCCGAAGAAGAGCGACTGCTGATAGAATGCGCCACGGAAGAGGGCGTTGAACACGTATTGCTTGTTGTAGCGGTTGTTGCGTATCTGTCCATCGAAGAGCGTCTTCGTCGAGTCGGAACTGATGTTGACGCGTATTGTATCGAGCTGTATGCCTGCAGTCACGAGCGAGTCGATGCGCACATTACCATTGATGCCCTGCACGGGCGACGTGTTCATATTAATATAAGCATCGCAGAACTCGTAGCCGAAACGTCGAGCAGTGCGCGAGAGGATGTTCTCCTTGCCGGCATTGAAGTAGACAGAGAGGTCGGGCAGGCGTTCGCGCAGACGCAACTGGTCGATGTAGCGTTCCTTGCGCTGCTTCTCAGCCTCTGCGTTCACCTCATTGAAGTTGTCGAGTATGTGCTCCACGGAGCCTGCACCATCAACACGCAACACAAAGTCGCCACACGCCACATTGGCATGTGTTGAGTCGCTACGTGTGAATATGTCTATCAGGATGTTTTCAGGTCGATATGTAGCAGCCGAGTCGCGCAGCACGATATTGCCAACAACGCCCTGCATACTGTGCGTCGCCTCCAAATCCGACTTCACGTCCAAATGTGCTGTCATCGACGTTGTGAGTGGTCGCTCGGTGAGACCGAGTTTATAGAAGTCGGCGTAGAGCAGGTTGCATATTACGTTGGCATCTATGCGACGGTTGTCGAGGAGCGTGCGCAGGTCGATAATGCCATTGAGCAGCGGTGTGCGACTGTCGAGCAGTGCCCTTCCCACACCGTTGTGCACCTCTGCCTTTAGGTTTATGTTCGAGAGGTCATAATCGGTGTATTTGAAATTATTCACCTTCACACGTGCATCGAGATGTGTCTTTGACGACAGAAAATCGAAGCCTGCACCATCAGCCACGAGTTCACCGCTGAACGGATGCAACCCCATACCCGGCATGAAGTTCTGAAGTGGCAATGCGTGTGCTTCCATATTGGCACGATAAGCCAACGAACGCATATTGAACGCGCCCCTACCACGTAGCGAACCACCGCCTTGAGTAGCAACGAAATCCGTAGCATACTGCGGTCCATTCGCTCGGCAATTGCCTTTGAACGTAATGCCATTGGGTATGCACACTGACGAATTAGCATTCAAGCCCATCATAGGCAACAGGAAGCTGATGTTGTCGGCACGCGCGTCGAGGTTTATGTTGGCTGTAAGATGGTCTACGTCGGTTAGATTACCAGCCTTGCCTTCGGCTTTTATGTTGAACGCCGTTGGCAGTTTGGCAGACACCTCACGAATGTTGAGGTTCTGCATATTGCCGTTGATGTCGGCATGAAGGGAGAGCGGTTGCTCTGGCAGACGCAGGATAAACTGCAGAGGCATCATGCCGAGCACTTGCAGTATGTCCGACTTACCTACGGAAACATCAAGATACAGACGCATCACACCAGGGTTGGTGTCGGCAAAGGTAGAGAAGTCCATATCGGCACTCGCTTTAAGCCACGACACGGGCGTGGCAAGGCGGAAGTCGGGCAGCGAGATGTGTGCCGTGTCAAGGCTCACATGTCCCTTAGCACTGGTCACACTTATGCCGCTCTGCTCACGAAAGGCGCAACGGTTGAGTGCAAGCTGAAGCTGAGTACCTTCTTGTGCAAAACGCAACGAGTCGATGCGCAACGACACACCTTTAAGCTCGATGTGGTTGACATCAAGCCCTTTCTGTCGCAGGGCAAAGTTGTTGTCGTATGTCACAAAGCCGTCACGCCAGTCGAACGTGCCTACCTTGTAAACGCCCGTACCAAGATTGATGTCGCCATTTGCAGCACTGACATCAGCGAGTCCGACACCGATAGCAAGGGTGTCGCCGGGCATGTGTATCTTGACGGCTGAACGCTTCACCGACAAGTGGGTGAAGGCAATCTGCCAGTTGTTTTCGGTTTCGGTTGTGTCTTCCGGTACTGTGTCGCTGAGCGCAATATCAAGATTTGCATCGGTGAGAAGCACGGGTCCAAGGTCTACGGTCTCCTTAGTAAGTGCCACCTTACTCGGTTCTACCTTTAAACGCCCTACTCCACCTTTCACTCGTGCAGCAGGCACGAATTGCGCTGTATTGATATTCACGCGGCGGAAATCTAAGTCGGTAACTTCCACATTGCCTGCAAATAGCGGCATGAGTTTCACACCTACAATCAGTTCGTCGGCAGCAGCGATTGTATCAATATTATTATGCAGCGAGTCGTTAGGCTGAGTAGCAAGAAGTCCTTGTATGCTCAAATCGAGTGGGAAGCTAAGGCGCACACGCTCCACCGACACACTCATGCCGGTAGACTCAGAAGCATAAGCAGCAGCCTTCTTTACCACCCAGTTTTGCACGGGCGGTATGTAGAGCAGCACAGCCAACAGCACGAGGAGCACTATCGGCGTGGCAAGAATGGCTGCCGCAACCTTTAAACTTCGTTTATATATAGGCTTCATCTTCGTTCTATTTTATATTGCAGTTCGTAATGTTCGGGGTATTTAGGAGGGTATGGCATCTTGCCATACCTACGCAGCCTTCTGATTAAGCAGAGTTTTAGGAAAGGGAAAGAGGGTAAGCCTCCTTTAGGCGTTTAAGCCGAACCAAGCCTCTTGGAGGGTGGCGTTTAAGCCGAACTAAGCCTCTTGGAGGGTGGCGTTTAAGCCGAACTAAGCCTCTTTATGCCTTCTAAGCCCTCCCCGACGGGGAGGGTTGGGAGGGGCTTGAGGGTTGGGAGGGGCTTTTTACTCTTTTACTCTTTTACTTTTTTACTTTTAAAAGTTGCCAAAGTCTGTCTGCCGGCACTTCTGCCTCAACGCAAATTGGCTCTTTCGATACGGGGTGCACAAACTCTACGCGACGTGAGTGGAGCGAGATGCTTCCGTCGGGGTTGCTGCGTGGTGCTCCATACTTCAGGTCGCCCTTTATGGGGCATCCCATGTGCGCCAGTTGGCAGCGTATCTGGTGATGTCTACCCGTGAGTAGTGTAATCTCAAGCAGCATATAGTTGTCCGACACGGAGTGCACCTTATACTTCAGAACAGCCTTCTTCGCACCTGGTACTTCCTTGGAGTGGGCGTAGCTTTTGTTTTGGCGTTCGTTGCGTGTGAGCCAGTCGGTTAGCGTTCCCTCTGGGGCAATATCGCTGCGCTTCGTTATAGCCCAATACGTTTTGTGGACATCGCCCGTGCGGAACATATCGTTCAGTCGCGAGAGTGCTTTAGAGGTCTTGGCGAAGACAACAAGTCCGCTCACGGGGCGGTCAAGACGATGCACAACACCGAGGAACACGTTGCCAGGTTTGTTGTACTTCTCTTTGATATACTCCTTCACGATGTCGCTGAGCGGTTTATCGCCGGTTTTGTCGCCTTGAACGATTTCGCCGCTACACTTGTTGACTATGATTATGTGGTTGTCTTCGTAGACTACTTTCATTGTTTGTTAGTTAATAAAAACACAAAGAGGGTGTATCAAAATAGAAGTTATGGAAGTTGGGACTCCCGATAATTTCAGTTTTGAAACACCCTCATTATCGTAAAAAATCTGCTTGTAGACAGAATTACATGTTCATGCCACCATCTACCTGAATAACCTGTCCGCTTACGTATGAAGACATATCAGAAGCGAGGAATACGCATACGTTTGCGATGTCTTCTGTCTGACCTCCGCGACGCAATGGAATCTTCTTCATCCAGTCCTTGCGTACGTCCTCTGGAAGCTGTGCTGTCATTGGTGTCTCGATGAAACCAGGAGCGATAGCGTTAGCACGCACGCCCTTCGGACCAAGCTCCTGAGCGATTGACTTTGCCAAGCCAATCATGCCTGCCTTAGAAGCCGAGTAGTTGCACTGGCCAGCATTGCCATGAACGCCTACTACTGACGACATATTGATGATTGAACCGCTACGCTGACGAAGCATGATCGGCGCACAAGCGTGGATGAAGTTGAACGCTGACTTGAGGTTTACGTTGAGCACTGCGTCCCACTGAGCCTCAGACATACGGAGCATCAATCCGTCCTTTGTGATGCCGGCGTTGTTCACCAACACGTCGATAGAACCGAAGTCGGCATGTATCTGCTTTACAACTTTCTCTGTCTCCTCAAAATCGGCAGCATTGCCTGCGTATGCACGACAAGTAACGCCCAAAGCCTCAATCTCCTTACGTGTAGCCTCAAGTCCGGCAGCCATGTCGTCGTTGAGCACGAGGTCGGTGAATGCGATGTTTGCGCCTTCAGAGGCGAACTTCATAGCGACAGCCTTTCCGATGCCGCGGGCTGCTCCCGTGACGAGGGCAGTCTTACCTGTTAATAATCCCATTTCTTAAATTATTAAATATATAAACGTTTCTAATTGTTCAATTTCTTTCCGAGCGCACCATACACCACCTTTGCCACGAGCGGCTTGCTGGCTTCCTCGGTGAGTCCGTGACCGATGCGTCCGTAGATGAACGGCACCTCAAGACCCTTTATACAATAGTGAGTGATATCAGCTACGAGGTTTACGTCGTCAATATCAAACTCGCCGTCCGCCTTGCCCTCCTGATAAACCTTACGAAAGAGATCTATCTCATAGTCGTCAAACTTTTTGCGCACCTTCTCCACCATCCAAATATTGCGGAAGAACTCGGCACGCAGATTGCCATTGCGCACTACCGTCTCTCTAATCATGATCAGATGGGTGTAGATAAGCTCTATAACCTTGTCCAACGGACGCATCTTCATAGCAGCCACCTCGTCGAGTTTGTCGCTCAAGCGCTCCAATTCCGACTCTATCACAGCCGAATACACCTCCTCCTTGCTATTGAAATAGGTGTACAACGTGCGACGACCTTTGCCCGATGCCACGGCGATGTCGTTCATCGTGGTGTTCGCTACGCCGTTCTTTGCAAACAGCTGTCGCGCAATATCTATGAGTTTCTGACGTGTCTTGGATATTGACATATTGAATGATTACCCCTTTCCTGTTTATTTTAAACGAATAAGCAGAGCGTTGCAGCACTCTTTAATGGACGAGAGTTGCATTTGCACACACCCTCTAACAATGTGCAAAAGTACTGCAATATTTTCAAAAAAGCAAATAAATGGGCGTTAATATGCTCACTTATACCGCATTTCTTCATTTATATCCACATCCGCGCCGGTCGATGCAGACATCCGCGCCGGTCGATGTAGACATCCGCGTCGGTCGATGCAGACATCCGCGTCGGTCGATGCAGACATCCGCGTCGGTCGATGCAGACCGCCCAAAACCTACAACAATACTATTGTACGTCAGACTTAAAATAAAAGAAGTTATACTTTGAAGGTTTAAAAGATTTTCATATCTTTGCATAAGAAAGGCTGCATCTCGGCAATTCAAGCAAACTTGATTGCACTCGATTTGCACTTTCTTTGCATAAAAACAACTAAAACCTATATCATAATATGACGCTAAACAAACACACCACCATACTCAGTATGGCTTTCGCCGCAATCATGTCGTTTGGCACTATGCAAACCGACGCACAATCGCTCTCGCCGTCAACCAAATGGCAGTGGGATAAAGGTAAAATCGTGATTGAATCGCCCGAACGACCTGCCGGACAGAAGGACGTGCTACAGTTAGCTCTGCCGAAGATGAAGACTGTACGTGTGGGCTTCGTCGGTCTGGGTATGCGCGGACCAAGTGCTGTGGCTGACTTCGCACTCATCCCTGGCGTAGAGATTGTAGCACTATGCGACTATGAACACGACCGTGCCGAGCGACAGAACGCAACACTACGCAAACACGGGCTGCCTCCAGCTGCTGTATATTCGGGCGAAAAGGGATACGAGGACTTATGCAGACGCAACGATATCGACCTCGTGTACATCGCTACCGACTGGGACCACCACGCCATTGTAGCAAAGTGCGCTCTCGAAAACGGCAAGAATGTGGCTGACGAGGTGCCGTCGGCTATGAACCTGGAAGAATGTTGGGAACTGGTAAATCTCGCCGAGCAGAAACAGCTCAACTGCATGATTCTTGAAAACTGCTGCTACGACTGGTTCGAAATGCGAACGCTGAACATGGCGCAACATGGTGTATTCGGTGAGATAATACGTGCACAAGGAGCATACATCCACAATCTCGACGAGTTCTGGGACTATTATTGGAAAAACCCTAACGGTTCCGATCCCGAACAATTAGGATGGAGACTAAAATACAATCGCGAAAATCGTGGCGACATATACGCTACGCATGGCTTAGGACCAGTAGCGCAGGCACTCGACATTCATCGTGGCGACCGCATGGCACTACTCGTGGCAATGGACACGAAGAGCGTACACGGAAAGGAGTTGGTGGAGGCGAAAACGGGTAAGCCGTGCAACGACTTCCGAAACGGCGACCACACAACAACACTTATCCGCACCGCAAACCAAAAGGTTATAGAGCTGCAACACGACGTGATGAACCCTCAACCCTACAATCGACTCTATCAGCTAACCGGCTCACGTGGCTTCGCCAACAAATACCCCATCGAAGGATACGCTTTGGACAGCAAGCAGCTCACTGCAAGCGGTGTGCAACCACAGGTGGACAATCTCTCTACACATAGCTTCATGCCAGAAGCCGAAAGAAAAGCACTCGAAGAGAAGTACGAACACCCAATTCTAAAGAAGTTCGGTAAACTGGCAAAAGAGGTTGGAGGACATGGCGGCATGGACTTCATTATGACTGCACGTCTCGTCTACTGCCTACAAAACGGACTGCCGCTCGACATGGACGTGTACGACTTGGCTGAGTGGTGCGCCATCGCCGAACTCAGCGCATTGTCAATGGACAACGACTGCGCTCCAGTCACCTTCCCCGACTTCACTCGCGGACTATGGAACAAGTACCAAGGCTACCGCCACGCCTATGCCTCGCCTGAGGAAGAGGCAGCAGCAGAAGCTATCGCCCAAGCCTTCACAAAGGCATCTAAAGAGGCAACAGCTAAGTTGAAGCTATGGCAGCTCTACGACAATGTGCAGAATGCCAAGAGCGATGCAATGAAGCAGAAGGCACAAACTGCTCTCAACAAAGCTATAGCCAAGGCAAGAGCAATCGTAGCCAAACAACTGTAACACCCCTCAACACCCCTCAACACCCCTCAACACCCCTTCACCTCTTTTTACCCGAATAACAATACTTAATCAATCGCCTGCTATATGATAACTCCTCCCGAAAGTTTTTGGATTTTATTCGTGATAATAATCTTTTGCTTTATAATAAAGGAGGCGAAGAATGGTGTCTCGCATTCATTAAATCCAGAAAAAGCTAAACAAGAACTCGAAGACGCCAAGGAATTACTTGCGTTTACAAGGCATAAATCATGGCTTATACGTGTTGCCGACCGCGAATCGCGACGTATGGAGAAGCGCCTTGAATATCTGTACCGTCTACGCAAAAAGGCTGTAAAACGCTTTGGCGAGGATTCTGAACAGGTTGTACGTATAGACAAATGGTTGAGCGAGGTGCGGCGATACATGCTTGAATTTTCAAGGGTATCGACAAATGCTTACAAATTAGGAACTGGGATTTGAATGTATTTCGAATATTTTTCGTATATTTGCGGTATAACCAATTAATTCGTCTGCGATATGTTAGCAATACTTATTTTCAGCTGGATAGTATCAGTCCTTTTTGTAGTCTTAGCCGAAAGAAATAATGGCTATTCTTCATCGTTGAGTCACGATGAAAAAATAAAAAGAATTAGAGAAAAAAGACGCAGAGTAGAACAAGAAATAGCTGCTATGACTGCAAAGCGAAAAGAAGAACACCGTATATGGATGGAGCTTATGGGCTTTGCAAAAAAAGAAGACATAGACGAAAGCAAAAAAGACAACACCGAGAAAACACAATAATCATGTATTTTCCAGGTTTTTATATAAATGCTACTTTCGGTTCACAAACCCAAAGTAGCATTTTTTATGACAACAACTCAAACTTTCGAGACCATTTTAACTCCAGACTTTGCAGTCTCGAATATTTTGCGTATATTTGCGGTATAACCAATTAAATAATTAAATTATGCTTATCGAATTTACAATATTTGGAGCCTTGTTCTTTGTTTGCGTAGCCATTCGTTCTTTATGCGAGAGTATACGTGATGAAACGAAACGTAGTAGCGTTGCCCGTAGAATTGAGCGAGAGGCAAAAAGGCGCAAATTGGAGTTAAAACGCGCAAAATTAAAAGCAAAAAAAGAAGAAGATGCCCGCAAATGGAAGGAATTTAATGAAGCCTACAAGGAAATATTAAAGGGCAATTACTAAAATTAATATTTTTCAGGGCTTATATAAACAACATCCTTATTATTAAAAGGTTAGAAAACTACAGCAGATGACGTGCAGGAGCTGCACGGCAGAAACATTAAAAACAACTAACAAAGCGTCCGAGCTACCGTCCGAGTCTCCGCAACGCCCATAAACGATTAATGGTCGAAGTCCCTTTGTATAAAGGAATTTCGACCATTTGTAGTTGCGGAGGCAGGACTCGAACATGCGACCTCCAGGTTATGAGCCTGGCGAGCTACCAACTGCTCCAC
>JAERMT010000092.1_pt2 | contig 49693 bp, 39 predicted proteins | sample 9267081 | NCBI WGS metagenome assembly JAERMT01 (sample SAMN17071939, study PRJNA684904) | human gut metagenome | isolation source: diarrhea sample from child under the age of five | host: Homo sapiens | place: South Africa: Mafikeng, Mafikeng Provincial Hospital | collected 2019-09
CAGATATGAAGAAACAATTAATCCTCTCAGCCATTGCTGCGGTGGCACTCGGCGCTCCGGCGGCTTCTATGGCTGAGTCTTTAGATTTCAATTACAAAGTGGACAGATTTGCTGACATTGAAGTGCTGCGCTATAAAGTGCCAGACTTCGAGCAACTTACAACCCAACAGAAAGAGTTGGTTTATTATCTGACAGAGGCGGCTCTTTATGGCCGTGACATCTTGACAGATCAGAATGGTAAATACAACCTCGCAATCCGCACAACACTTGAAAACATCTATAAGAATTATGATGGCAGCAAGGACGATGCGGATTATAAAGGTTTTGTGCTTTATTTGAAGCAGGTGTGGTTTGCCAACGGTATACACCACCATTATTCTACCGACAAATTTACACCTCAGTTCAGTCAGGCGTTTTTTGAGACGCAGGTGAAGAAATTGTCAAAGAAGCAGTTGCCGTTGAAAAAGGGGCAAACTGTAGATGCGTTTCTCAAGGAGATAACACCTGTTATTTTCGACCCGACGGTTATGGCCAAGCGTGTGAACCAAGCCAATGGTCTGGATTTGATTCTCACTTCCGCCAACAACTATTACGAGGGAGTGACGCAAGCCGAGGTTGAGCAGTTCTATGCTGCGATGAAGAAAACCGACAATCCGGAGGAACCAATTTCATACGGCTTGAACTCTCGGTTGGTGAAGCGCGACGGAAAACTTGTCGAGGAGGTTTATAAAGTGGGTGGCTACTATTCGGCTGCTATCGAGAAAATCGTTGAAAATCTTCGCAAGGCTGTGGCTTTTGCCGAAAACGACAAGCAGAAGGCCCACATAAACAAGCTGATTCAATACTACACCGACGGTAATCTGAAGACCTTCGATGAATATTCTATCCTTTGGGTAGAGGATGTGGTCAGCAGCGTGGACTTCATCAACGGATTTATTGAGAATTATGGCGATCCGCTGGGTTATAAGGGTGCTTGGGAGTCGATTGTGAACTTTAAAAACGAGAAGGCTTCACACCGCACAGAGGTGGTCAGCAGCAACGCTCAGTGGTTTGAGAGCAACTCTCCTGTCGATCCACGTTTCAAAAAAGAGAAGGTGAAAGGTGTGACGGCAAAGGTTATCACGGCTGCCATCCTTGCCGGTGACTCTTATCCGTCAACGCCTATCGGCATCAACTTGCCAAATGCAAACTGGATTCGTGCAGCCCACGGTTCCAAATCGGTGACGCTTGAAAACATCACGGAGGCTTACGACCAGGCTTCGCACGGCAACGGATTCAACGAGGAGTTTGTAATCGATAAGGAGACAAGCGACTTGATGGATAAATATCTCTTTATTGTCGACAATATGCACACCGACCTTCACGAGTGTCTTGGACATGCTTCGGGAAAACTCTTGCCGGGTGTTTCCGACGATGCACTGAAGGAGCACGGCTCTACGCTTGAGGAGGCTCGTGCCGACCTGTTCGCGCTCTATTATCTTGCCGACCCGAAACTGCTCGAACTCGGTCTGCTTGACAACGAGAATGCTTACAAGGCTGAATACTACAAATATATTCTTAACGGCTTGATGACGCAATTGATGCGCATCGAGTATGGCAAGGACGTAGAGGAGGCGCACATGCGCAACCGTCAGCTGATTTCGAAATGGTGCTATGAACGAGGCAAGGCAGACAACGTTATCGAACTTGTGAAACGTGACGGAAAGACTTTCGTGAAAATCAACGATTATAAGAAACTCCGTGACTTGTTCGGTCAGTTGCTCGCCGAAATTCAGAGAATCAAGTCGGAAGGCGACTATGAGGCAGGAAAGACTCTTGTGGAGACGTATGCTGTAAAGGTTGACCCGGCAATCCATCGCGAGGTGCTCGACCGCTATGCTCGTCTCGACATCGCGCCGTATAAAGGTTTTGTCAATCCGGTCTACAAGCCTGTGTTTGATAAGAAAGGCAACATCATAGATGTGAAGATTGACTATACGGAGGGCTATATCGATCAGATGCTCCGCTATTCAAAAGACTATTCGCCGTTGACAAAATAAAAACGGTGTACGACTGATATGAAGCCGTATGGGGACGCTGCTCTCCATACGGCTTTTTTTTCGGCATCGGCTGATGGATAACCGCTGAAAAATGGCTAAATTTGCAAAAAAGGAAAGGTTATGCTACTTACAACAACTCCAACAATTGAAGGCCGTCCGATACGCGAATATCGCGGGGTGGTGACGGGAGAGGCGATTATAGGCGCCAATTTTGTCAAAGATTTTTTCGCATCGCTGCGCGACACGTTCGGCGGACGCTGCGACATGTATGAGGATGTGCTGCGTGAGGCAAAAGACAATGCTCTCGATGAGATGTCGAAGAGGGCAGAGCGTATGGGATGCAATGCCGTGGTTGGCATAGATCTCGATTATGAGACGGTAGGTGCCAGCGGGTCAATGTTGATGGTTACGTGCAGCGGCACGGCAGTTGTCATATAATATGATGGATAAAGAAACTATAAGACAAATCAAGAGCGATTTTTTTGCGTTGCGCAATGGCGTGATTGCCGACAAGTTGCGCAGTGCGGGATGTCCGTATAAGATAATTTTCGGGTTGACGGTGCCTCAGATAGAAAGTGTTGCCGCAAAACATGAGCCGTCGGCCGGACTTGCCGAAACTTTGTGGGCAAACGATTCCACCAGGGAGAGCCGGTTGATGGCATCTATGGTTTTCCCCGTTTCGGAATTTTCTGTTGACAAGGCAAAGAAGTGGATAGCTGATGCCGACACGGTGGAATTGGTCGATATGCTGTGTTTCCGCCTTGTGCGCAATGTTGAAGGAGCGGAGCAGCTGGCTTTCAGTCTTGTCGGTGAGGAGCCGACTCGCTATGCCGGTTTGCGGCTACTTATGAATCTTCTCGTTGTGCGCAAGCTTGCCGATGTGGAAAAAGCCAAAGGCGTCGCATCGCAATGGGCGGAAGGCGGTGATGCCGTTGCGCGCGTTGCAAGGCAAATCAAGGAAGAAATCGAGTGGTGCTTTTAATTGAACTAAAGGTAAATAAAAACGGCGTTTTTTTCACCGAAATTCAGACGAAATCATTAACTTTGCGTTGGTATGACTGCGACGGAAGACAAATCATATTATATCGCTCGCACGAAACTGGCTGAATATCTCGACAACAGACGGTTGCGCAAAACTCCGGAACGATTCGCGATTCTGGAGGCGGTGTTTTCGCACAACGACCATTTCGGCATAGAGGCTCTTTATGTGGATATGGAGAACCGCGCGTATCACGTCAGCCGATCCACTATCTACAACACAATGGAGCTTTTTACGGAGTGTGGACTGGTGCGCAAGCATCAGTTCGGCACCAATCAGGCTGTGTATGAGAAGGTGGTAAGCTCGGGAAACCACCATCATCTGATCTGTACGGAGTGCGGAAAGGTGAAGGAAGTGAAGGATCAGGAGTTGATGGACTACATCGGCAGCCGCAGATATGGGACATTCTCAGTGTCGTATATCTCGCTCTACGTCTACGGCATCTGCTCCACATGCCAGCGCCGGCGCCGGCGCAATCGTAAAATAGACAAGAAAACAACTTAAACGTAAAAACAGAATATAATTATGAAAGTAGATGTGCTCTTAGGTTTGCAATGGGGCGATGAAGGAAAAGGAAAGGTAGTTGATGTGCTGACTCCGCGTTACGATGTCGTGGCGCGTTTCCAAGGAGGTCCGAACGCAGGCCATACGTTGGAATTTGAAGGCAAGAAATACGTACTCCGTTCAATCCCTTCAGGAATTTTCCAGCATGGGCAGGTGAACATAATCGGAAATGGCGTAGTGCTCGACCCTGTGCTTTTCAGAGAAGAAGCAGAAGATTTGGAAAAAAGCGGCGTCGATATCAAGAAAATTTTGAAAATATCGAAAAAGGCACACTTGATAATGCCTACACACCGTCTGCTTGACGCTGCCAACGAGAAACTCAAAGGCTCGTCGAAAATTGGAACCACGGGCAAGGGTATCGGTCCGACATACACCGACAAGGTGAGCCGTAACGGTTTGCGTGTAGGTGACATTTTCCACAACTTTGAAGAGAAATATGCAGCCGCAAAGGCTCGCCACGTGAAAATGCTCGAGATGCTCGATGCGCTTTCCGACTTTTCGGAGCTTGAGGCAAAATGGCTTGATGCAATCAATTATCTGAAACAATATGAGCTGATTGACAGTGAGCATTATATCAACCATCTGCTTGCCGACGGCAAAAGCGTGCTGTGTGAAGGTGCGCAGGGCACGATGCTCGATGTTGACTTCGGATCGTATCCTTTTGTCACTTCAAGCAACACCATCTGTGCCGGAGCATGCAGCGGCCTTGGTGTGGCTCCACGCAGCATCGGTGAGGTGTTCGGTATTTTCAAGGCTTATTGCACACGCGTGGGCAGCGGTCCGTTCCCTACAGAACTTTTTGACGAGACCGGCAGTAAAATACGCGACCTCGGTCATGAATATGGCGCGGTGACTGGCCGTGAACGCCGTTGCGGATGGATAGACCTTGTGGCTCTCCGTTATGCAATTATGCTCAGCGGTGTCACTCAGTTGATTATGATGAAGAGCGACGTGCTCGACACATTCCCGACAATCAAGGCTTGTACGGCTTACAAGGTGAACGGCACGCTGACACGTGATTTCCCTTACAGCATCGAGGACGGTGTGGAGCCAGTCTATGAGGAGATAAAGGGTTGGAACACGGATATGACCAAAATCAAGAACGAGGATGAGTTCCCGGCAGAGTTCAATGCTTATGTGGCATTCCTTGAGAAGGAATTGAATGTGCCTATCACGATTCTTTCTGTGGGTCCTGACCGCGAACAGACCATCGTGCGCTCTAATTTCAAGCACTAAAAAACATAAGGCTGCTTGGCGACAATTCTGGTCGCGAGGCAGCCTTATTAAATTTATAATTACCCTAAAACGTTAATACTATGGCAAAAGTAAGACCTTTCAGAGGACTGCGTCCACCCAAAAATATGGTGACCGAGGTGGCTTCACGTCCGTATGATGTACTTAATTCAGAAGAAGCCCGTAAAGAAGCGGGCGACAATGAAAAATCGCTCTATCACATTATCCGCCCGGAGATTGATTTTGCTCCCGGCACCGACGAACACGATCCGAAGGTGTATGAGAAGGCGGTGGAAAATTTCAAGAAATTCCAGACAAACGGATGGCTTGTGCAGGATCGTAAGCCCTGCTACTACATCTATGCGCAGACTATGGACGGCCGTACTCAATATGGTTTTGTGGTGGCTGCCAATGTGGCTGACTATCTTGAGGGACGCATAAAAAAGCACGAACTGACACGCCGTGACAAGGAGGAGGACCGCATGAAGCATGTGCGCATAAACAAAGCCAACATCGAGCCGGTGTTTTTCACATTCCCCGACAACGATGAATTGGAGGAGATACTACGCCGCGTTACTGCCACAGAGCCGGAATATGATTTCGTCAGTGAGGATGGCTTCGGACATACGTTCTGGGTGATTGACGACGACAAGACGATTGACGCCGTGTCGCGCATATTCGGAGAAATTCCAAACATGTATATAGCCGATGGGCATCACCGAAGTGCTGCTGCCGCATTGGTGGGAAAAGAGATGGCCGATGCCAATCCAAACCATACGGGTGATGAGGAGTATAATTTCTTCCTTGCAGTCTGTTTCCCGGCTTCGCATCTGAAAGTGATTGATTACAATCGCCTTGTGCGCGATCTTAACTGGCATACGGATGAGGAATTCCTTCATCTGCTTGAAAAGAACTTCGTGGTGGAGGACAAAGGCACTGAAATCTATAGTCCGCAACACCTCCACAATTTCGCACTCTATCTTGGCGGGCATTGGTATTCGTTGACGGCACGTGAGGGTACGTACAACGATTCTGACCCAATCGGTGTGCTTGATGTGACGATATCGTCGGATTTGATTTTGCGCGATTTGCTTGGAATCACCGACTTGCGAAGCGACAAGCGTATAGATTTCGTTGGCGGCATCCGTGGACTCGGTGAGTTGAAGCGTCGTGTCGATAGCGGTGAGATGCGGATGGCTTTGGCTCTTTATCCTGTGACTATGCAGCAGATAATCGACATTGCCGACACAGGCAACATTATGCCGCCAAAGACAACTTGGTTTGAACCGAAATTGCGTTCAGGCCTTGTTATTCACAAACTTGATGATTAATTTTTTTATTACGATGTTTTTGTCTTTGAGGCGTTGCCGTGATGGCAATGCCTCATTTAGTATGTGCGCAGCGGTGCCATGAATGCATCTGGAATATGCTCAACTGTGAAGTTGTCGGGGTCTTGACCGACCATAAGGATTACGTCAAACTGCAGTTCGTGCGGCAGGTTGAACATCTTTACATAAGCGTTGCCGGCATTGATCAGGTGGCGTATTTTGTCGCGTGTAATCACTTGCGAGATGTCGTAGATGGGATGTGAGCGCGATTTCACTTCTACCACGATTATACGGTTGTCTTTCTCTGCCACGATGTCGATTTCGTTTTTGCCCGAACGCCAGTTGCGGTCGCGGATAAGGTAACCTTTTGCAAGTAGAGCCTCGAAAGCGGCATTCTCGCCTTTCTGTCCAAAGATGTTGTGTTTTGCCATTGCTTGATTCTTTAAATTACATGTGTCGCAGCAGCATTTGGCAGTTGCGGCAGTCGAACTCTACTGACATCGAGATGTTGCCCGACGTAAGTACAAGGTCTGACTTCCATTTCTGACCTTCGGGTGTGCGCAGGCAGCGCCCGTATTCGCGGCGCAGACAGAAACGTGTGGTCATCAGTATGTCGCCCGTTTTTGGATTGTTGCAAGTTTCCATTGCCTCTTCAATATGTTTCACGCCATGGTCGGCATAGAATTGCCGGGCAAGGTGGTTTGCCACGTTGTCGGCATACGTCAGAGTGGCGCTGGTATATGTGGCGTCTTTGTTTTCTTGACGTCGGAAATCGTAATGGTGGCGCAGTTTCGTGGCGCGGACAAGAGCCTCTACCGCATCGCGGCGGATTGTTGTGAGTGTCGATGCCGGAATAAACACATCGGCGGTGTCGCCGAGAATGAGACTGCGCAGGTGGTAAGGTGTGCTGCCCAATTTAGAGAATACTTTTAGCCGTGCCTCCTGTTGGTCGGATTTTGCTGGCTGGAGGTCGATGTCGTGGCGAACTACGGCATTCGTGCCGCGTTCGTCGGTGATTTCGGTGGCTATTCCTCCGTCCACCTTCCAGCAACGGATTGCAACATCGATTGAGCGCACAGCTGATTTGCCGTCGACGAGAGTGTCGTTGAAGACTTTGTCGAAGTTGCGGTAGAGCATTGTGCCGGGAGCGACTGTCACTTTCTCAAACGGAGTGATTGCTTTGCCTGATACGGAATTGGCACGGAATCCTGACAGCGAGCCTTTATGGTTGAAAAAGATTATACCATCGCCGTTGGCGACATCTTTTTTTGTGTCTACGATAATCGAGTTGCCGCGCACGCTTTTCACCTTGCCAAGCGGTTCGCCGATTGACTTTGGCGTGTCGGGCGACGACATCCGTTTGGCGGCGTCGCGACCGTCGAAGAAATAATGAGTGAATCCGCGGTTGAAACTTTTTGCAACATCGGGCTTAAAATTCAGATGCACCTTTCCTACGGCGCGACGCTGATAGCGTTCAGGATGGCGTTCGCAGATGTCGTTCAGCAGCGAGTTGTAGTATGCGGTCACATTTTTGACATATGGGATGTCTTTAAGTCGGCCTTCTATCTTCAGCGACGATGCTCCGGCATCGAGAAGCGATTCCAATCTGTCGGCTTGATTGAAATCGCGCAGCGACAACAGGTGTTTTTGTTCAAACAGTGTATTGCCGTGGCGGTCGGTCAGATTGTATGGCAGACGGCACAGCTGTGCGCATTCACCACGGTTGGCGCTGCGTCCGCGCAGTGCGCAGCTGGCATGGCAGCGTCCGCTGTAACTCACACACAATGCTCCGTGAATGAAACATTCCAATGGGACGGTAGTCGCCTTGCGCACTTCGCGGATTTCATCGACTGAGAGCTCGCGGGCGAGTACCACCTGCGAGAATCCCACTTCTTCAAGAAACCGCGCTTTCTCGGGCGTGCGTGTGTCGCACTGAGTGCTTGCATGCAATGCTATAGGCGGGATGTCGAGGCGAAGTATGCCCATGTCCTGCACAATCAGCGCATCAACGTTGATGCGGTACAAGTTGCGGATAAGCCGTTCGGCATTGCGCAGCTCGTTGTCGAAAAGGATTGTGTTGACAGTTGCATACACTCTGGCGTCGTAGCTGTGGGCAAAATCCACGGCACGAGCAATGTCGTCCAGTGAATTGCCAGCCGATGCGCGGGCTCCGAAATTTGACGGGCCGATATATACAGCATCGGCACCATGTGTGATGGCGGCAATGGCGGTGTCGGCATTTTTCGCCGGCGACAGTAGTTCGATGATGCGTGGTTTTGTCATAATGTGATTCTATTTGATGTCGCGAATGTCGTAAGGAGTTTCTTGATAGACAAAGTAGTTGAGCCAGTTTGAAAACAACAGGTTGGCGTGGCTGCGCCAACGCACGAGCGGACCTTTCGCAGGATCGTCATCGATGTAATAGTGGGTTGGCACATGCGGATTCATGCCGCGGCTCAGGTCGCGGTGGTATTCACAGTCGAGCGTCAGCGGTGAATATTCAGAGTGCCCTGTAATGTAAATTTCGCGTCCGTTGCGTGCCATGATTATATACACTCCGCTCTCTGCGCTTTCCGAGACGATTGACAAACCGGGCACTTTAAGGATGTCTTCCTTGCGCACTTCGCTATGGCGGCTGTGAGGCACGTAGAACACGTCGTCGAAACCTCTGAACAGAGGATTGCTCTTTTCAAGTACGCGGTGCTCGAACACGCCGGAGAGTTTCTCGGCAAGCACGTGTTTATGGATGCCGTAGTGATGATATAGTCCGGCAAGGGCAGCCCAGCAGATATGGATTGTCGACGTAACGTGTGTGCGCGACCAGTCAAAAATTTCTTGCAGTTGCGGCCAGTAGTCGACAGTTTCGAAATCCTGCATCTCCACAGGTGCTCCAGTTACGATAAAACCGTCGTAGTTGTTCTTTTTGATGTCGTTGAACGATTTGTAGAATTCCTCAAGGTGCTCCTTGGGTGTGTTTGTCCATTCGTGACCCTCAGGCAGCACGAGGTCGAGCTCAATCTGCAACGGCGTGTTTGAGATGAGGCGCAGCAGGTCGGTCTCGGTCATCAGTTTCAGAGGCATGAGGTTGAGTACGGCAATGCGCAGCGGGCGTATGTCCTGCGACGACGCTCGTTGCTCCTCAATCACAAATATGTTTTCTTTTTTCAGTTCCTCTACCGCAGGCAGGGTACTGGGAATTCTTACTGGCATAGGCTTTTGTCGTTTTTATAGATTGTTGTAGATTGTCATTGCTTCCATACGCCCGGCATTGATGAGGTCGGGGTAGTGGGCGTCGGAATTGAAAACCACGGGTATGCCAATCTCTTTCAAACGCTTGAAATAACGCTCGTTAGGGAACAATCTGTGGTGCTGTAACATTGATTTGGTGTTTATCTCTGCAATAATGCCAGCATCTTTGATGGCTTCCATCACTTCTTCCACGCGCTTGGCATACCACGGCTCGTCCTCGATTCCTGGAGAGAAATAAGATGCATTCTGACCTATTTTGTCGAAATGCCCGATAATGTCAAGTCCCCCGGCGGCAATCATTTTCAGTGTCTGGTCGTAGAATGTGTCGACGACATAGCGAATGTCGTTGTCGAAGAATAATGCCATTTTTGTCTTGAACGAGTCGAAGTGTCCGTCGGTGTCGACCATTGTATCGCCTGATGGGATGAAATGCACGGAGCCGATGCGATAGTCGAGAGGCAGTTTGCTGAAATATTCATTCGATGGACCCCAAGAGTCGCCAAGATAGTCAATCTCCATGGAAACAAGCAATTCCACTTGCCCCGCGTATTCTTGCTTCAGATGGTTGAAGATGCCAAGATACTCCGCCACGTCGTCGGTTTTCATATTGCACGGCGACTCTATAGGCACAGGGGAGTGGGGCGAGAAGCCATAGTGTGAGAATCCCATTTCTGCCGCTTTTGCCGCAAATTCAGGCATCTCTGCATGGCCGTCGCAAAACTGCGTGTGGCTATGGAAATTATATAGTTTTGATGTCGCTGCAATATTCTTGAAATCAATCATCGTAAGCGGTTATTTGTCGATTGCACTTTGTTCTGCCGAGCGGATGTTGTTGTCGATGTTGGCAAGTGTCTTTGTCGCATCGGAAACTTTGTGCTCCAATTGCAGAATGCTTTGTTCCATTTTCTTGCGTGCCGCAGGTTTGGCGTTGGCATAGGCGGCGCGCAGACGTTTCAGTTCAGTCTTGTCGTCGGCAAGTTGACTTGCAAGAGCTACTCGTTTCTCCATGAGACTTCTTGCCTCCGAGCTTTGGAAGTTGTCAAAGCGCGTGTAGCGCACGCCGTTCATCACATAAAACACAAATTCATCATCAGGCTTGTCGGTGTCGGCTGAAATTGATTCTATTGATTCTTTTAGCGACGCATAGTCGGCATCGTCAGCCCATGTGGCTTTGATGTCTCTCAGGGCGGCAAGACTGTAGATATTGTCATTGTCGCTGTCGTAGTTCTCGCGCACGTCGTTGCGCTTGAACATATAGATTGTAACCTTGTCGGGTATCTGGTTGCGGTCGGTGGCCCACCAGCCGATGCCTGTCATTTCGTCGATGACAAACATATAGTCGTCGTAGGGGGAGTTGTATGGGAATCCGATGTTCTGCGGATTCAAATATTCGCCTGTAGAGAAATCCTTGCGCGACATGAAGATGTCGTAGCCTCCGATGCTGCCGTTGCCGTTGGATGCGAAATAGATAGTTGTGCCGTCGGTCATCACAAACGGATAGGCAGCGTCGCCTCCATCGTTGAGTGAGGCAGGGAGCAGTGTTGCGTGATCCCATTTGTCGTCGGCAAGCCGATAGGTCTCGGCAAGCCTGACGCACCCAGTGCTGTCGGCAACCGACCATACCATACGGTTGGCTGATTGCGGCATAAACACCTCTGGCGTGTTGCATTCAAGGCCTGCGGGCAGAATGTCGGCGGAGTTGAGCGAGCCTGTTTCCTTTGATAGTTTGTATGCTTTCAGAAAATTTGATTTGTCGACGTTCAAACTGTCGAACACCTGAACCTTCTCAACATTTCCGAGCATCTCGGAAACGCGTTTCAGTCTGTTGTAGCCTTTTGCGGCTGTTGCTGACAGCGACGATTCATTTTCGCCAAGACGGTCGGCAAAAACGTCGGTGTAGTCAGCCGCAGCTTCGTAGTCCATTTCCTCAAGAGCATATTGCGCCATGTAGCGTGCGGCGTCGGTCACGCGTTTGTTGTAGGCAGTCTCGATATATTTTCTGGCTTCAGCCTTGCGACCAGTTTCATAAAGGCAGGCACCGTACCATTGGTTGTAGGATGCGTTGCCGGGATTTTTTTTTACGAGTCCCTGGAATGTCGACAGAGCTTTGCCGAATTCTCCTTCGGAATATAATTTTTTTGCCTGCTGCAATGTCAGCGCATTGGCGGCGGTGCAGCCCATAAGGGCAAGGCTTAGAATGATGTTTCGTGATTTCATAACGTGGGAAATTTAAGAAAACATTTTGTTTATATCGTCAAATGTGACGGTGCAGATGATTTTCTTGCCGTCGGGGGTGTAGTTGGCTTCTTTGGAGCGGAACAGGTCGGCAACAAGAGCTTCCATTGCATCGGGTGTTAGTCTGTCTCCGTAGCGCACAGCTGCTGCGCGTGCCGATGACAGGGCTATGTGCTCGCTGATGCGCTTTGAGAGGCTCACGCCACCATTGATGGCAGAGTCTGCCACGTCGAGAATCATCTCTTTCACGTCTGGATTTTTCAGGCAGGCAGGGAAGGCATTGACAGCCCATGAGCAGTCACCGAGAAATGAAATCTCAAATCCCATTTTCTCCATTTCCGGCTTTACCTCATCGAGAATGAGATTTTGCGCAGTCGACAGTTTTATGACTTCTTGAAACAATACTTTCTGCGATTCTATTTTTTTTGACTCGACGGCATTGATGAGTGAGTCGAAAAGCACGCGTATATGTGCCCTATGTTGGTCGATAAGCATTATGCCGTTGGTGCCTGGCACGAGAATATATTTGTTCCTTAGCTGTGTACACGAGGATGGCGTGAATTTTACTTTCTCTTGCTGAAAGGCTGAGGTCTGGTGGCTTTCTTCGGTTGACGGCATTTGGTTGAGAGCCGATGCCGCAACGATGTGCTCGAGTGAGTCGGAACGTTTTTTCTCAAAATTCTGATAGAGTTTGTCCCAGTTGTTCAGCTGTGAGTCGACAACACGGCGTTGTGTCTGAAATCCATCACCGCCGATGGCTGATGCCCGGCGTTGGGTGGTCGGCTGCTGCTGTGGCGCCGATGCTGACTGTGGCGCGAATGGGTTGTAGTTGGGGTCGAATTCAATTTCAGGCATCTCTACATCTTCTGTGTTGCCCACAGGAATCTCTATATCGCCCTCTGTGTCGAACTCGATTGTCGGTACGGCGCTGAACTTGCCGAGAGTTTCTTTTACGGCTGCAAAAAGTATCTGCCAGATTACCTGCTCGTTCTCAAACTTGATCTCGCTTTTTGTCGGGTGAATGTTCACGTCGATTGTCTCCGGGTCGACAGAGAAATGCAGGAAGTAGTTGGGCTGTGAATCGGCGGGAATCAGCTGGTCGAAACATTGTATTATCGCTTTGTGGAAGTATGGGTGGCGCATATGCCGACCGTTGACAAACAGATACTGCAGATAGTTGCGCTTGCGGGCGTTTTCTGGACGCGATACGAATCCATATATTTTCACGACGGAGGTCTCGGCTTCGATCGGAATCAATTGCTGACTCAGTGATTTGGAGAAGATTGACACGATGCGCTGCTTGAAGGAATCGCCTCCCATCAATTGGTACATCATGTTGCCGTTGTTCGACAGCTTGAACTCTGTTGTATAGTTGACCAATGCGAGCTTTTCAAACTCGCGCACAATGTTGCTCAATTCAACTTGGTTGCTCTTCAGAAACTTACGACGAGCCGGGACGTTGAAGAAAATGTTTTTTATCATGAAATTGCAACCGGAAGGGCAGTAGTCAGGCTCCTGTGATTCACACTGCGATGCGTTGATGCATAGGTGTGTGCCCATTGGTGCGTCTTTCATTCGGGTGCGCAGCTCCACTTGGGCGATGGCGGCAATTGACGCCAATGCCTCTCCGCGGAATCCCATCGTATGGAGGGCGAACAAGTCACCGGCATTGCGTATCTTTGACGTGGCATGGCGTTCGAATGCCAAGCGGGCATCAGTTTCCGACATGCCCGAGCCGTTGTCGATTACCTGAATGAGTGTGCGCCCTGCGTCCTTAAGCACAATCTCGATTGATGTGGCTCCAGCGTCGATGGCATTTTCCACAAGTTCCTTGATTACCGAGGCTGGGCGTTGTATCACCTCGCCGGCGGCAATCTGATTGGCTACGGAGTCGGGTAGGAGTTTTATAATGTCTGACATATCAGTCTGTTGTCTTAATTTTCTTGTTCTCGTATTCGTTTCACTGGAGCAACTGCCTCTGGCTCGCTGAAAAGATTGCGCTGCTCGTCGGGGATGGTGAAGAGGTCGTAGCGGTCTTTGGGACGGATGGCTTCATACCATTTGAATCCTTTCAGGTAATACTGCGACTTCTTGGCAAGAAACAGGGGAGTGACCTTGCCTGTGACATCTGGCCATAGGTTGAGTTTCTCCATCTTTTGTCCGTCGACAAGCACTGTGAGGAAGCTGCCTTCAGCATCGACAAGCTTATTGTATGTGGAGTCTTTTTCCATTGGCAGCATAATTGCCATTACATTGCCGTTGACGTCAAGGCGGCGGAGTTTGCCGTCGATGAATGTTGCAATCATTTCTTTTCCCGACAACTGGTTGTAGAACTCCTCTTCCACGTGTTCGCCCATCAGTCCATATTCCGGCAGATAGGCTTTGTCGACTGTGCTGTCGTTCAGATGTATCTGTATGACGTTGCCCATCACTTGTCGCTCGAGATTCCAGAGTATCGGGTGGCGGTGCATGAATATCATTGAGTCGCGCGACTGAAATGTCAGCGAGTCGCACACTCCTTGCACATCGGTGCGGTAGAAACGCACGTTGGGGTAGGCGCACATCACACGCGATGAGTCGGGCATTTGGAGATAGGTGCGGATTGTGTCGCCGTGCACAAACACGGTGTCGCCTTGTGAATATTCCATCGCCAATGCGCGTCGGGTGGCAAACGAGGTGTTGTCCTTCTCGTTGTGATAGCCGTAGCCGCCTGTGAGAACGGCTGATTTGGCAGTGTCGGTAAGCACCATGTTCCCAAATACCTCGCCAAAACCGTTGGCGCGGTCGTAGACGATGGTGTCGCCGGTAAGTGTCTGTCCGTCTTTGCCGACAATGAGCGACCGGTTGAGAAGTTGCACTTTGTCTTTATCGGTGTTGTACCAGCCGCGGTCGGTGTAGACGATGCTGCTGTCTGACTCGATGGTTGTGTGGCCCACGATGTCGGCGATGTGTGTCTTTGTGTTATAGAGAAGGGTGTCTGTGTTGAGCACAAACTTTTTCTCATTGTTGGTCAGCACTACGTCGTACAGGAATTCCGAATCCTTTGTGTCGGGGGCATATTGTCCGTAGATTGACGTTATGGTGTTTTTGTCGTCTGAGATCTCTCCGCCTTTGAAGTAGTAGCCGATGTTGGCTATGAGGTCGTAGTCGAGGCTGTCTGTAAACAGTGTGGTGTTGCGGTGTTCCAGGCGTACTCCGTTCTGCACCTTGCGCAGACGGGCTATTTCCTGCATGCCGTCATAGTAAAGCACGTCGGAATACACAAACAGTGTGTCGCCTTGCTCCATCTTTACGTTGCCAAAGGCATTCATCTTGTTTTCCTTATCGTAGAAATGTGCGCTGTCGCAGTACATATACATATCGCCCTTGCGGAATTTAACGTGGCCGCTCAACACTTGATACTCTGGATGCATCTCGTTGAGCGACAGACTGTCGGCATATTCAAGGAATATTTTGCCTTTTTGGTGGCGGTTGGCAGTGGGGATGACAGGCTTGACGGCATACAGCAGGCTGTCGCCGAAAATCAGAGCCATCAGCCAAATTGCCAAAAGGCATAAGACGCTGTTCAGAATCTTATGCCTCTTGTTCAATTCGTTATTTTTTTGTGTGGTGTTTTCTGTTCTGTCAGTCATAAAAATTAGAAATTAACGTTTCAGCCAGCCTTCGTGTTGGAATTGGCAGTCGCGCCAGCCTTCTTCGATATAAACGTAGGTTGATTTGATTTTGTTTTCAATCCAATCGGTTATTATCTTGTTTTTTGCACTGAGCTCATACATGTCTTTAAGTTCCTCAAAGTCGTCGCTGAGTGTGGCTTTGTGACCTTCGTGGCGGCTCTTGAGTTTTACGATGGCTACAACCTCACGACCGGTTTTCTCGTCAATCATGATGAATGGTTCGGAGATTTCTCCCACTTGCAGCTTGTCGACATGCTTTGCCACTTCCTGGGGCAGCTGGCTCATCTGGAATTTTGTTGAACGCGTCATCTGGTTGTACATGATGCCTTGGTTGTTTCGTGTATCCTTGTCTTGTGACACATATTGTGCGGCCTGCTCGAATGTGAATTTCTTTGCGTTGATGTCTTGACGCAGTGAGTCGAGGCGGGTGATGCCGTCGGTAAGTTCTTTGTCCGACACTTTTGGCTTCAGCAAAATGTGGCGGGTGTTGACCTTGTCACCGCGTTTCTCTATCAATTGGATGATGTGGAATCCAGCGTCGGTCTCTACGATGCGCGATGCCTTTTTTGGGTCAGTAAGGTTGAACGCTACGCTGGCATATTCAGGCATCAGCTCTGTGCGTCCGCGGAATCCGATTTCGCCGCCGCGCACCGATGAGCCGTCTTGCGAGTAGAGGATGGCAAGTGTCGAAAATTCCGATTCGCCGTTGTTTACGCGCTGGGCATAGTCGCGCAGACGTGATTTTACCTCGTCGATTTCCTCTTGCGGGATAATCGGTTTGATGGTGATAATCTGTGCCTCTACCTGCATTGGAACGTATGGGATGCTGTCCTTGTCGAGGCTTTCGTAGTATTTGCGCACGTCGGCTGGTGTGGATTTTACGTTTTTGGTCAAATTTTCCTTTACCTGCTGTACAATATACTGGTTTTTCATTATTTCCATATATTGCTCACGTATTTCCGGAATCGACTTGCGGAAATATTCTTCAACCTTCTCTTTCGAGCCGAGTGATTCTACAAAATAGTTGATACGTGCGTTCACTTCTTTGGCCACGGTGGCGTCTTCTACGGTCACGGTGTCGATTACGGCTTGGTGAAGAAAAAGTTTGTCAATGGCAAGCTGTTCCGGAATCACGCAATAAGGATCGCCGTTGATTGGCGTTTTCTCGTATTGCAGTTGGCTGTACTGCTCTTCGATTTGCGACTTGTAGATGGGTTCGTCGCCCACAATCCATGCCACTTCTTCTGCAATGTTGTTCTGTTGCGCCATTGTGCAATATGCTGCCGCACTTGCGAACGCTATAATTGAAAGGAATTTGAATTTCACAATCTTTGGTCTTTTAAGTTGAGTTCTGTTGTTAATACGAAATGCAAATATGGTGAATATTTGTGGCATTTCAAAAGGCCAATCGACAGATTAAAACATTCTTTAGATTGTTTACAATTTATTTGTCGATAAGCCATCTGCAAAGGTAACAATAATTGTTGAATACAGAAAATGCAGAAACTGGGTGTTGCGCATAAAAAAACGTTCGGAAGAGAGTCCTTCCGAACGTTTTTGTGTAAAAGAAAAAAATAGTATTATTTGTTTACCTGGAATTTGTTCCAGCCGTCTTTGAGAAACGCTACCGACTGGCGTGCTGCCGCAAGACCTGCATTGATGTTGGCCTCGGCTGTCTGTGCTCCCATTTTCTTCGGGGTGAAGAACACGCGTGTGCCAAACTCTTCGGCCATCGCTGCCGCTGTGTCAGGCTTTACATCGGCGATGTAGCGCACGTCGGCTCTCTGGCGCAATGCTTCAGCAAGGCTTTCCTCGTTGATGATTTCTTTGCGTGCGGTGTTGATGAGCACTGCATTTTTAGGCATCAGTTTGATTTGCTCAAGTCCCACGGATCCCTTGGTTTGCGGTGTGGCAGGAATGTGGAGCGACACGTATTGGTTGTTGGCGTAAAGTTCCTCGATGGAGTGGACTGGCTTGATGCCGTCGGCTTCCATCACCTCGTCGGTTACAAACGGGTCAAGGGCGGAAACCTCCATGCCGAAACCTTTGGCTATGCGTGCCACGTTGCGGCCCACCTGACCGTATGCGTGGATGCCGAGAGTCTTGCCTTTCAACTCTGTTCCTGACGTTCCGTTGAATTGGTTGCGAATCATCATGACAAGCATGCCGAAAACAAGTTCTGCTACAGCGTTGGAGTTCTGTCCAGGTGTGTTCATCACACAAATTCCCGCAGCTTTAGCTGCTTGGAGGTCGATATTGTCTACTCCGGCTCCGGCGCGCACAATCACTTTCAGATTTTTTGCGGCATCGAGCACTGTTGTGTCGACAATGTCGCTGCGCACAATCAGTCCGTCAACGTCGGCAACCGCTTTGACGAGGTCGTCTTTTGTGCCTTTTTCAAGCAGCACCAGCTCGTGTCCGGCTTGCTCAACTTCTTTTCTGATGCCCTCTACAGCAACTGCTGCAAAAGGTTTTTCTGTTGCAACTAATATTTTCATTTGGTGAAATTTAGAGTTGTTTTTCAAAATCCTTCATTGCGTCAATGAGCACCTGTACGCTTTCCATAGGCATGGCGTTGTAGATAGATGCGCGGAAGCCACCTACAGAGCGGTGCCCCTTGATGCCTACGATGCCGCGTTCGCCTGTGAACTCAAGGAATTTCTTGTCGAGCTCGGCATACTCTGGACGGAGTACGAAGCAGACGTTCATGATTGAGCGGTCTTCAGGTTTTGCTGTGCCGACGAAAATCTTGCTGTTGTCGATGGCGTCATACAGACGGGCTGCTTTCTCCTTGTCGGCTTTTTCCATTGCGTCGATGCCGCCAAGCGATTTGTACCATTTCAATGTCTGCAGTGCAGAGTAGATTGGCAAGCATGGAGGTGTGTTGAACATTGAGCCTTTGCTTACGTGCGTGCGGTAGTCGAGCATTGTCGGAATCACACGGTCCATTTTCCCGAGTGCGTCTTCTTTTACAATGACAAGAGTCACGCCGGAAGGAGCAAGGTTCTTCTGGGCGCCGGCATAGATGGCGTCATATTTTGAAACGTCAATGCGGCGTGAGAAAATATCGCTCGACATGTCGGCGATCAATGGCACTTTCACATCTGGATCCTCGCGAAGCTCGGTTCCGTAGATTGTGTTGTTTGTGGTGATATGGAAATAGTCAACGTCGTCGGGCACGGTGTAGCCTTTGGGCACAAACGTGTAGTTGGCGTCTTTTGATGATGCCACAACGTTTACATCTCCGAAGAGTTTCGCCTCTTTGATGGCTTTTGATGCCCATACGCCGGTGTCAAGGTATGCTGCTTTTGTTTTCAGGAAGTTGTATGGAATCATGCAGAATTGCATGCTTGCGCCGCCGCCGAGGAATAGCACTTCGTAGCCCGACGGGATTTCAAGCAATTCTTTGATGAGGGCATTGGCCTCGTCGATTACGGCTTGGAACTCTTTGCTACGGTGGGAAATTTCAAGAATAGACAGACCTGTCTCGTTGAAATTCATCACGGCGTCTGCCGTGTTTTTGATTGTGTACTCGCTCAGAATCGATGGTCCGGCGTAAAAATTATGCTTTTTCATATCTAATGGTTTGTGTTGATTTATAATTAAGCATACACAAAAATAAAGAAAGATTTCTTTATTTCCTAATGTTTTGCCTGAAAAATAAGAGCCACACTGAAAAATCTTTCAATGTGGCTCAGTGTCTGGTCGTTTATTGGATGTTCGGCTCTTCAAGGCCGTAGCCCTTTTTCTTGTTTTCAAAGAACAGGAGCAGTGAGATGATGACGGCAATCGCGCCGAAGGCGGCGAAGATGGTCATTGTCTCGGTATAGTCAATGCTTCCGTTTGCCAGTGTGTTTGCTTGGTTCACTTTGCCAATCCATACTGGCACAAGGGCAAGCCCGATATTCTGAATGTAGAAAATCATTGCGTATGCCGAGCCGAGCAGTTTCATCGGTATGATTTTCGGAACCGACGGCCACATAGCCGACGGGACAAGTCCGAAGGCAACGCCGAGCGCTATCATTGCGGCGATGGCAACGATGTAGGATGTTATTGGCAGTACGAAGATTATGTGCACAATTGTGAGCAGCGCGCTTCCGATTATCATCAGTGTGGCGCCTTTCCCGAATTTGTCATAGACATAGCCGAAGAGCGGAGTGAGGAAGATTGTGCCGAATGGCAACATGGCTGGGATGAGACCTGCCATATTCTCGTCTACGCCATATTTGAATACCATAAGTTTTGTGGCGAATTTAAGGAAAGGAAACACTCCTGCGTAGAACATAAGGCAGAGTGTTGCCATATACCAGAAGCCGCGGTTGCTGATCAGCATCTTGAGGTCGGAGAATTTGAATCCTTCTTCCGGTTCTGTCTGTACGGCTTCGGCCGAGGCGTCTTCTTTCTTGTCCATTACGCAGTAGACCAAGAAGGCTACGACACTGATGCAGAGCAATGCGGCGCCAAGACCTACCGCTGCATGTACTCCTCCGCACGCTTTGGCAAACGGAAGGGCGAGGGCGAGGGCGCAGGCTGTGCCGATACGCGCCAGTGCAACCTGAAATCCCATAGCGAGAGCGAGCTCGTGTCCGGTAAACCATTTAGCGATTATCTTGGTCACGGTGATTCCTGCAATTTCGCATCCTGCGCCGTAGATGGCAAATCCGAGTGAAGCCCAAAGCATTTGTGTGTGGTATGTGCCTATTCCGAAAGGAAGAGTGACGGAGCCGTCAAATGTGTTGCTTACTGCCCACCATTTGATAAGTGCGCCGCCAAACATCAGAAGTGTCGATGCCAGACCGGTAAAGCGGATGCCGAATTTGTCGAGTATGATTCCTCCGAAAAACAAGAGTAGCAGGAACACGTTGAAATAGCCATATGCGCCAGAGAAGAATCCGTATTCGTCGGATGTCCATCCCAGACCGTTAACGTCGTTGCTGGTGAGCATTGGCTCAAGTGGCGACATTACATCGGTAAAGAAGTAGCCGCACATCATTGTGAATGAGACTGCAAGCAGCGCTGTCCATCTTGCCGCCGCCGAGTCGCTAAGTTTCTTTTGTAATAGTTCTTTCATCATTCATTCAATTTTATGTGCAAAGGTAAGCAAAAGTTGTGTATAACTGGCATTTATTAGCAAATTTGTTGCGTATGGCTTTCAAAAAGATAATTTATGGCTGTGGGGTATAAAAAAGAGACAGCCCCTTTGGGAACTGTCTCTTTAAGGATAGGTAGATGATTGTTACTTAGTTGTAACGATTACCACGCGGTTCCAGTTGTTGTTGTCAGTGTATGGCTGCTCTTCAACACCGATAGCCTCTACCTCGATGCGGTCTGCGTCGATGCCGTAGGCAACGAGTGCTTCCTTAACTGCGTTTGCACGGCGCTCAGAAAGTTTCTTGTTGTAGTCTGCAGTACCAGTTCTCTTGTCAGCATAACCCTTGAGGACAACCTTTGCATTTTCGTCTTGTTTCAAAACCTGAGCTACGTCGTAGAGTGTAACTTGGTCGTTTGCAGAAACCTTTGCAGAGTTGAATTTGAAGCGGACAGCAGGGTTGACAGAATTTGTGGTTTTAGCAGGAGCTGCTGATTCTGTAACCTCTGGGCATGGGAGTTGTGCTTGTGCAGCGCGGAGCTGAGCCTCAGTGTCTGCCAACTCGCCGCGAAGTTTGTTGATGCGGCCGTTGAGGTCGTTGATTGCGCCCATGCAGTCAAACGGAGTGTATTTTGTCACGTGACGGCCTTCTTTGCCGAGGTTGATTTGCAAACCACCGGTCATAGAGAAGATTGGGTCAAGACCTGTCTTCCATGCGATGTTGTTGATATTGTCGGCTGTACCTGTCAAACGGGCGTCTACATAGAGGTCTACACGCTTGCTGCAGCGGAAACGGAATTGAAGACCGAGGTTTGTGTTTACAACACCTTGATGTTCCATAACCTTGCCGTCGTTGTCAAGAATGTTGCCGGCAACAGAGTAGTCCCAAGCGTACGATCCACCAACACCGAGGTAAGGGATGATGCTGAACACGCGATGGTCGTTCACGCCGCAAAGGCTGTTGAACATATCCCAAGTGATTTCCAAGTTGAGGTTGGCATATTTCCCTTTGTGCCATTGGTTGCTGTTTTCCCAATGCATTGCGCCACCTTGTCCGCGGAAACGGAATCCGAAGTATGGCGAGAACCAATGTCCTACACCTGCCTCATAAAGAGCGGTGGTCTTCTTCATCTGGAAGTTGCTTGCATCTCCGTTTTTCTCGAAAATTGGCATCTGTGCACCGGCACCGAGTTGGATGTACCAATTGTCACGCCAAGAATGAGTGTAGATGTCTTTTGCCGGAGGAATGTTTGTGTAGTTATAGTCGGCCTCCTGTGCATTGACGGCCGGAGTCATAGTCAATGCTGCGGCTGCCAAAATTGAAAAAGATAAAAATTTTTTCATAATCACAATGTTTTGGTATTTGTAAAAATAGTATGCAAAAGTAGTATAAATTGTTTATCCCTACAACAATATCGGTTCGGCTTTTGTTCATTTCTTTTGTAAGAAAAATTGATGAGAACAAAAAAAACTTGAAATTTAACGAGTTAAAAAAAGAAAAAAGTCGGCATCCGTGGTTGATGCCGACTTTTCTATGATGGAAAATCGCTTATTCAGCAGCGTTCAAGATTTCGAGCATCTTGATTGCTGAGTAAGGAATGCGTGTTCCAGGGCCGAAGATTGCTGCTACGCCAGCTTTATAGAGGAAGTCGTAGTCTTGTGCAGGGATTACACCGCCTGCAATAACGATGATGTCCTCGCGGCCAAGTTTTTTCAATTCCTCGATTACTTGCGGAATCAATGTCTTGTGGCCAGCGGCAAGCGATGATACACCGAGAATGTGAACGTCGTTCTCAACAGCTTGGCGGGCAGCCTCGGCTGGAGTTTGGAACAACGGACCCATGTCGACGTCGAAACCGCAGTCGGCATAACCTGTAGCCACAACTTTTGCACCACGGTCGTGTCCGTCCTGACCCATCTTGGCGATCATGATACGTGGCTGACGACCTTCTCTCTTAGCGAACTCCTCACACATCTTCTGTGCTTTCTGGAAGTCCGGATCGTTTTTAGTTTCTGATGAATACACGCCTGAAATTGTTCTGATTACTGCTTTATAACGGCCTACAACTTCTTCGCAGGCATCTGAAATCTCTCCGAGCGACGCTCTTACGGCTGCTGCCTTGACAGCAAGGTCGAGGAGGTTGCCCTCTTTTGTGCGTACGCATTCCGTGATGGCGGCAAGCGCTTTCTTGACAGCAGCTTCGTCGCGGTGCGCGCGAAGGTCGTTGAGACGCTCAATTTGCTCTTTGCGTACTTCTGTGTTGTCGATTTCGAGGATGTCGATAGGAGCCTCTTTCTCCAAACGGTATTTGTTGACTCCGACAATTGTCTGCTTGCCTGAGTCGATACGCGCCTGGGTGCGTGCTGCTGCTTCCTCGATGCGGCATTTCGGTGTGCCTGTCTCGATGGCTTTTGCCATACCGCCGAGTTTCTCGATTTCTTGGATGTGTTCCCAAGCCTTGTGGGCCAACTCGTTGGTGAGCGCTTCTACATAGTAAGAACCTGCCCATGGGTCGATTTCCTTAGTAATGTAGGTTTCTTCCTGGATGTAAATCTGGGTGTTGCGGGCAATACGTGCCGAGAAGTCGGTTGGCAATGCGATAGCCTCGTCGAGGGCGTTGGTGTGGAGCGACTGGGTGTGTCCCAATGCTGCGCCCATAGCCTCGATACATGTACGGCCTACGTTGTTGAATGGGTCTTGCTCGGTGAGCGACCATCCTGATGTCTGTGAGTGTGTGCGCAGAGCCAATGATTTCGGATTCTTCGGATTGAATTGTTTTACAATCTTAGCCCACAGCATACGTGCGGCACGCATTTTGGCAATCTCCATAAAGAAGTTCATGCCGATAGCCCAGAAGAATGACAAACGTGGAGCAAACGCATCGATGTCCATACCTGCGTTGACACCTGCGCGGAGATACTCAAGACCGTCGGCAAGGGTGTATGCCAACTCGATATCGGCTGTTGCGCCTGCTTCCTGCATGTGGTAGCCTGAGATTGAAATCGAGTTGAACTTAGGCATGTTCTGAGAAGTGTACTCAAAAATATCGGCGATGATTCGCATTGAGAATTCAGGTGGATATATATATGTGTTGCGCACCATGAACTCTTTCAGAATATCGTTCTGGATTGTACCTGCCATTTCTTCCAATTTTGCGCCTTGCTCAAGACCGGCGTTGATGTAGAATGCAAGGATAGGAAGAACGGCGCCGTTCATTGTCATTGACACTGACATCTTGTTCAATGGAATACCATCGAAGAGCACCTTCATGTCCTCGATAGAGCAGATTGACACACCAGCCTTGCCGACGTCGCCGACTACGCGTGGGTGGTCAGCGTCGTAACCACGGTGTGTAGCCAAGTCGAATGCCACTGACAGACCTTTCTGTCCGGAAGCAAGGTTGCGGCGGTAGAATGCGTTTGACTCAGCGGCTGTGGAGAAACCTGCGTATTGGCGGATTGTCCAAGGGCGGATGGCGTACATACCGCTGTACGGGCCTCTGAGGAATGGAGGAATACCGGCAACGTAGTTGAGGTGTTCCAAGCCTTCAAGGTCTGCTTTAGTGTAGATCGGCTTAACCGGAATAAGCTCCGGTGTAACCCATTTCTCACCTTCTGCAATCGGAGCGTGCTTAACGTTGAAAGCGTCCGATTTGATATCTATGTTTTTGAAATTTGGTCTCATTTCTGTCCTTCTTCTATTTTAATAATTTAGCATTGAATTCCTGCAGTGTCTCAAGGACGTTGCTGCGGACATGAACAAAGTATTTGATGCCCTGGGCTTTCAAGTCTTCTGTGCAGGCTGGGTTGCCGGCTACAACAAACTCGGCGCGGCCGTCGAGCAACTTGAATGCTTCCGGTGCATATTCTGTGTATTCGTCGTCGCTTGAGCAGAGCACCACGATGTCGGCATTCTTTTCCATAGCGGCGTCGATGCCTTCCTGTACGGTCTTGAAACCAAGGTTGTCGATGATTTCATAACCGGCGCAGGCGAAGAAGTTGGAAGAGAACTGTGCGCGGGCAAGGCGCATTGCCAAGTTGCCGATTGTAAGCATAAACACTTTCGGACGTACTGACGATTTTTCTGTTGCAAGGCGGAGTGCCTCAAAGTCGCTTGCCGCACGTGCTGTCGGGATTGATGCCACAGCACCTTCCTGTGCGTCGTGCTTGCAGCCGCAGTTGCATCCGTCGGTCTTCTCAATCTTGTTGCCTGCAAGTTCTGTGAAGTTAGGGAACTGGTTTGTGCCGAGGAGAGACTCTTTGCGGCGGGCAACGTCTTGGTGACGTTTCTTTGATGTCTCTTGGAGCTCTTCCTGGATTTTGCCTTCTTTGATGGCTGCGTAGAAGCCGCCGAGGTCTTCAATGGCAAGGAAGTTTTTCCAAGCAACATCGGCGATTGACGCTGTCAATGTCTCTACATAATATGAACCGCCAGCTGGGTCGGTGATTTTATCAAGATGGCTCTCTTCCTTGAGCAGCAGCTGCTGATTGCGTGCGATGCGCTCTGAGAACTCGTCAGGATTCTTGAATTGTGCGTCAAACGGAGTGACGGTGATTGAGTCTACTCCTGCCAATGCTGCCGACATGGTTTCTGTCTGTGTACGCAGCAGGTTGACGTGTGCGTCGAATACTGTTTGGTTGAATTTTGTTGTGGCAGCGTGTACGTTCATTTTGCAGGCGCAGTCGCATTCTGGCTGATATTGCTTTACGATTTGTGCCCACAGCATACGTGCTGCACGGAATTTGGCAATCTCCATAAAGTAGTTGGAGGTGATGCCCATATTGAATTTGATGCGCTTTGCAGCCTCGTCGACAGCCACACCAGCATCGGTGAGTTGCGACATCCACTCGTTTCCCCATGCGAGGGCGTAGCCGAGTTCTTGTGCGATGTATGCGCCGGCGTCGCTGAGAAGCACTGTGTCTACAGTGAACACGCGGAGGTTCTTTACAGGAGCGACAATCTCTGTCAATTCTTTTGCCATGGCTTTGATGTCGCCACCGAAGTCAACCCCGTGCTTGAGCAAGCGTACGAACGGGTCGAATTTTACAGAACCGGTAAACTCGTCTGCTTTGCCGTTGGATGTGAGGTATTCAACAAGAGCCTTGGTTGTTGCAACCGCGCATTTCGGGCATGATTCGAAGTTCACTTCTACCTTTGCAAGGTCGATGCCGTCGAGCAGTGTGGCAACGTTGTCGGCTGTGAGTGCTTCTGACAATTTGAATCCGAAAGATGTAACACCTTTGGTTGTCAATGATTTCGCTTTCTCGTTTGCCTCTGCAATGTTTTCTACAACGATGTTTTGACGGATAAACCATTCGTTGTCAGTGCGTGTGCCGCGTACGAATGGGTATTCTCCAGGTAGCGAGTCAGTTGTTTTAAGATTCTCAATGTCTTCGGCGCGGTACATCGGCTGAACATTGAATCCTTCGTTTGTCCGCCACACCAATTTCTTGTCGAAATCGGCTCCTTTAAGGTCGGCAACGACCTTAGCTTTCCATGTCTCTGTGGAAACGGGAGCAAATTGGTCGAACAATTTTTCTCTGTTTTCTGCCATAGTTTTTATATGAGTTTAGAGTTTAGATAGTGTTTTACTATTCGTTTTTGAGTTTATGTTATACTAACGAACAAAGTTAGTAAAAGAAATCGCGAGAAACGCAATTTTCAGCGATAAAAAAACGCGTTGAAGCGCTGCATATATGTTTTTTAATGAATTTTTAGAATTGATTAGACTTCATGGGCGATTTCTATGGAAATATAATTGATTGGAATCTTTGCACTTCGCTGTGTTTTGACTACTTTTGTAATAAAGTTTACAAAAAACATGAGTTGCAAAAGATTCGTTAAATTGATTGCTTATCCAAGCTTATATGTGTTGCTGGCATTTGTCATAACAACATTTTTTTGCTTCTGTTGTTCTCCGTTTTGGAACGTTATGGAATTGGACCAGTCGATGTTTAGCATAATTGGTGAGGGTTGGAGTCAGGGATGTCTGCCTTATGTCGATTTGTGGGATAGCAAAGGTCCGATTATATTTTTTGTAAATATGTTGGGGCATTCAATTGCTCCTGGGGAGAATGGTGTATACATACTGCAAACGCTTAACCTTGCCGGGGTCTTGTTGTTGTCGCACTTCTTTATGCGGAGGTATTGCATGCGATTGGATGAAATTGCTTCTCAATTAATATTTCTGCTGTTCTATGTACTGGTGTGTAAGGGCGGTAATCAGGTGGGAGATGCTACATTGTTCTTTTCCACATTGTCGGTATTTTTGGCTTATGAATGGACACAGAAAGCAAATGCTGGGGATTTGCTACATTCTTGGAAGTCAGCTTTTGTGTATGGGGTGTTTGCCGCATCGTGTTTGTTGTCGAGGCTGACAAACTGTTCGGTTGTAGTTACGTTTGCAATGCTTGTGGCTGTTTTATTGGTGTATAAGAGATTATGGCATAATTTGCTCGTTAATTTGTTGGCTTTTGTCGTTGGCTTTTCTTTGGCGTTCATACCCTTTGCAATATATTTCGGTTGCCATGGGGCATTCCATGAAATGTGGTATGCGATGTTCTCGTATAATCTTGAATATGCAGAACATTCTCATTACATTAGTGGGGCAACGCATGTCTATAGGGATGTGTTGTATTTTATTTTCTACTTTTTTTGCCTGAGTTTCCCGTTGTTAGTTTGTGCATTGTCGTTAATCAAGCGTAAGAGACGTTTTGTAAATATATTTTTGGCATTGTCGGTTGTACCGACTTATGTGTGGATATTTAATAGCCAAGCATTCGAGCATTATGCTATCTCGTATTTACCTCTGATAATGATTTCGTTGGTGGAGATACGCAAACTTATTGATTTTAGGGGGCTGTATATTGCGATTCCTGTTGTGGTAATATTGCTTGTTGTATTGTACATTCGTCTTTTTCATTATTATAAGCCAAATGCAGAACCTATGGGATTAACTCAAAAAAGCATCGAAATGACAGACAATGTGCCTAAGTGCGACACTTTTGTGGCATATGATATTTCCCCAACATTCTACATTTATGCAGGCCGTGAGCCAGATTACAGATTTTTCACTATGCAGGATTGGGCTATAGAGAATGGACCATCGCTGCGGCAAAAGGTCGTAGACTGTTATCGTTCTGGCCGGGCTGAATGGATACTTGTTTACCAGTACGGACAGAGTAACATCAAGGGTGTGCTTGATGAGAATTACGAGCTTTATCGCTACGATGAAAAATATGATCTTTCGCTGTTCAAGAGAAAATAAAAACAAAAGAAACGTGCAACTGTGTGGGTTGCACGTTTCTTTATTGTCGGTTAATCTGTATTAGCCTTTGATGGCTGCGATTCCTGGAAGCACTTTGCCCTCGATAGCCTCGAGAAGCGCGCCGCCGCCAGTAGATACGTACGATACTTTGTCAGCCAAGCCGAACTTGTTTACGCAAGCAACAGAGTCGCCGCCGCCAACGAGTGAGAACGCACCCTTTTCAGTTGCCTCTACGATGGCGTCTGCGATAGCGCGTGAGCCGGCTGTGAAGTTGTCGAATTCAAATACGCCTGCAGGACCGTTCCAGAGGATTGTCTTTGCGTCCTTGATGGCGTTTGCGAAGAGCTCGCGTGTTTCAGGACCTGCATCCATACCTTCCCAGCCTTCTGGGATGTCGTTTGATGGGCAGACCTGAGTGTTGGCGTCGTTGCTGAACTTGTCGGCTGCCACGCAGTCAGTTCCAAGCACGAGGTTCACGCCTTTTTCTTTTGCTTTCTTGATGATGTCGAGAGCGAGGTCGAGCTTGTCATTCTCGCAGATTGAAACACCAATCTTGCCACCTTGAGCCTTTGCGAAAGTATATGTCATACCACCGCAGAGAATCAAGTTGTCAACCTTGTCCATAAGGTTTTCGATGATGCCGATCTTGGTAGAAACTTTCGAACCACCCATGATTGCTGTAAACGGACGCTTGATGTTGTTGAGCACGTTTTCAACGGCTGTAACTTCTTTTTCCATCAAGTAGCCGAGCATCTTGTTGTCAGCGTCGAAATAGTCGGCGATGACAGCTGTTGAAGCGTGACGGCGGTGTGCTGTTCCGAACGCATCGTTAACGTAGCAGTCAGCGTAGCTTGCGAGAGTTTTTGCGAATTCCTTCTGGCTCTCTTTCATTTCTTTCTTGGCTGCGTCGTATGCTGGATCTTCTTTGTCGATGCCAACAGGCTTGCCTTCCTCTTCAGGATAGAAGCGGAGGTTTTCGAGAAGAAGCACTTCGCCCGGTTTCAAAGCTGCGGCGGCGTCGGCTGCCTTGGCGCAGTCAGGAGCGAACTTTACGTCTGTGCCGAGAGCGGCAGCTACGGCGTCCTTAATCTGGCTCAAGGAAAGTTTTGCGTTTACTTTGCCTTTAGGCTTGCCCATGTGCGACATAATTATGAGAGCGCCGCCGTCGGCAAGAATTTTTTTCAAAGTTGGGAGGGCACCGCGGATACGGGTGTCGTCAGTGATTTTGCCGTTTTCGTCCAATGGCACGTTGAAGTCAACGCGCACAATCGCTTTTTTACCTGCGAAGTTGTATTGTTCGATTGTCATTTTATTGAAAATTAATAAGTTAATATTTTCGCTTTGTAACTGTGCAAAGTTAGTTAAAGATTTTTGAATACAGAATTATTTCCGTATTAAAGTTTGTTGTCGGGGTTAAATAATGCCTTTGCCTGCAAGCAGCTGTTCCATTTGCATTTGCAGTTCTTTTGCTTTCTGTCCGGCAACGGTGGCGAAATCTTCTCCGGTCGAGGCGTAGATGATGCCGCGTGAGGAGTTTACGAGCAGACCGCAGTCGTCGGTCATGCCGTAGCGTGCAACTTCCTCAAGGCTTCCGCCCTGGGCTCCGACACCAGGCACAAGCAGAAACTTGTCGGGGACTACACGGCGCACATCTTCAAACATTTTGCCTTGTGTGGCACCGACAACAAACATCGTGTTGTCGCTTGTTCCCCATGAAGACACTTTGCTCATCACGTTCTGGTAAAGAGGAGTGCCGTCGGCATCCTCGGTGAGTTGGAAGTCGTGCGAGCCTTTGTTTGATGTGAGACCCAAAACGATTACCCATTTTCCTTCGTAGCCGTAGAATGGGGAAATGCTGTCTTCGCCCATGTATGGAGCTACGGTGATGGCGTCAACATCAAGATGCTCGAAGAAGCTTCGTGCATACATTGCGGAGGTGTTGCCGATGTCGCCGCGTTTTGCGTCGGCGATGATGAACTGGTCGGGATAGTTTTGTTTCAGATACTTTATTGTCTTTTCCAAAGCGGTCCAGCCTTCGATGCCGAAGCATTCATAGAATGCGAGGTTTGGCTTGTATGCCACGCAGTAAGGAGCAGTGGCGTCGATTATTGCTTTGTTGAACTTGAAAATCGCATCGGCGTCGTTTTTCAGATGCTCCGGGATTTTCTTGATGTCAGTGTCAAGGCCTACGCAAAGAAATGATTTCTTGCGGCGGATGTTGTCAAGCAGTTCTTTTCTTGTCATTGTTTCGTATCTGATTTTTACAATTCTGTCTCTTTCAGTTTCTCTGCGTTTTCGGCGATAATCAGATTGTCGATGCAGTCTTGGATGTCGCCGTCCATAAACGCCGCAAGGTTGTAGATGGTGTAGTTGATGCGGTGGTCCGTGATTCGTCCTTGCGGATAGTTGTAGGTGCGGATTTTAGCGGAGCGGTCGCCTGTCGACACCATTGTCTTGCGTCGCGACGCGATGTCGTCAACGTATTTCTGATGTTCTTTGTCGTAGATGAATGTGCGCAGACGGGCGAGGGCGCGTTCCTTGTTTTTGGGTTGGTCGCGCGTTTCCGTACATTCGATGAGGATTTCCTCCACAACACCGGTGTTGGGGTTCTTCCAGTTGTAGCGCAGGCGCACGCCCGACTCCACTTTGTTCACGTTCTGTCCGCCGGCACCGCCGCTTCGGAACGTATCCCACTTGATTTCGCCCTCGTTGATTTCCACGTCGAATGGTTCAGCCTCTGGCAGCACGGCAACCGAAGCCGCCGATGTGTGTACGCGGCCTTGAGTCTCCGTCGCTGGCACGCGCTGTACGCGGTGCACGCCCGACTCGTATTTCAGCGTGCCGTAGACTTTTTCTCCACTTACAGAGCAGATTATTTCCTTGTATCCGCCGGCTGAGCCTTCGCTGAAGCTCATAATCTCCATCTTCCAGCCTTTTGTCTCGCAGTATTTTGCATACATGCGGAAAAGGTCGCCTGCAAAGATGGCGGCTTCGTCACCACCAGTGCCGCCTCTGATTTCAAGAATCACGTTTTTGTCGTCTTCTGGGTCCTCAGGGATAAGCAACAGTTTGATTTCCTCCTCGATTTCCGGAAGGGTGGCGGTGTTGGCGTCAAGGTCTTCTTTTGCCAGTTCTCGCATATCGGGGTCGGTCTCGGTGTCGAGCACTTCGCGTGCCTCCTCGATGTCGCGCAGCATTTGTTTGTATTTAGAAGTGACCTTGGTCAGCTTCTCAAGGTCTTTATATTCTTTGGTAAGCTTGACAAAGCGCTTCATGTCACTGATAACCGATGGGTCGGTAATCAGTAGACTTACCTCCTCAAAGCGGGCGTCGATGCCGTCAAGTCTGCTCAAAAGTGTAGATTCTGCCATAAGTTAGATAATTTTTGCAAAAGTAGTCAAAATATGGGAAATCTCAAAGGATTACGCTTTGAGTGCTTCTGCAAATTCTTTGGCAAGTGCTCGGCAGACCTCGACGGTGTCGGCTGTGCAGCTTTGTTTCATCTCCACGGGGTTGCCGACGACGGTGAGTTTCAGCTTCTCTGTCATGCTGTCGATGGTCTTGGTGGCGGCACCTGCCCATGTGAACGACCCGAGGCGCGCAAACACTTTGCCTCCTACGCCTCGCAGCGCGAGCGACTTAAGCAGGGAGTCGATGCGGGGGAAGACAGAGCCGTTGTAGGTTGGCGATGCGATGACAAGCCCTTTGTATTTGTAGATGTCGCTGATGACAAACGACTCGTCGGCATACGAAACGTTGTGGATGCGGATGTTTCTGACTCCTTCTTCCGCGAGCATGCGGGCGAATGCCTCGACCATCTCTTCGGTGTGCCCATACATTGAGGCGTATGCTATTACCACGCCGTTCTCGCTTTCGCCTTTGCTGAGGCGGTCGTAGATGCCTATCACTTCCGTGGCTTGTAGGTGCCATACCGGGCCGTGAGTCGAGCAGATGTAGTCCACTGCCACACCGCTCAGTTTCTGCAGTGCTTTCTGTACGGGGAGTCCGTATTTTCCGACGATGTTTGAGTAGTAGCGGGTCATTTCGGGGAAATATAGAGAAGTGTCCATCTCTTCATCAATGATGCCTCCGTTGAGGGCTCCGAAGCAACCGAAGGCGTCGCCAGAGAACAGGGTTTTGTTTTCTACGGCGTAGGTCATCATAGTCTCAGGCCAATGCACCATCGGAGTGAGCGCGAATTTCAGAGTCTTGCCGCCGAGGTCGATGGTGTCGCCGTCTGCCACGGTCAGCGTGCCGTCGCAGATGCCGTAGTATCCTTTGAGCATGTCGATTGTCTTTGCGTTGCCCACGATTGTCAGGTTGGGAAACGCGGCGCGCAGTGTCTGCACGGCACCGGTGTGGTCAGGCTCCATGTGGTTGACGATGAGATAGTCGGGAGTGTTGTCGTGCAGGATTTTCTTGATTTTGGCAATCTGCTCGAAAGCGTGGGATATTTCCACGCCGTCGATGATTGCGGTTTTGTCGTTGCCAGCCACAAGGTAGGAGTTGTACGACACTCCGTAGGGCAGCGGCCACAATCCCTCGAATCTTGTTGTGGTGCGGTCGTTTGCACCTACATAATATATACCGTCTGTTATTTTCTTTGTAAGCATAGTAGTTTTATATTTTTTGTTTCTTTATTTATGTTTACTCCATAAAGCATCCATTCTTTCCGTCATTCTTGCTTCCTGCGGATTTTGGCAGGCGTTCCAGAACTTTTTGTCTCTGATTTCGTGCGGCAGATAGTCCTGTTCCACAAAATTTCCGGGATAGGAGTGCGGATATTTGTAGTCTGCGCCGTAGCCCATCTCTTTCATCAGTTTTGTCGGAGCGTTGCGCAGATGCAGCGGCACAGGCAGGTTGCCCGTTTGGTCGACAAACTCCAGCGCCTCGTTGATGGCGTTGTATGCAGAGTTGCTTTTGGGCGATGTGGCGAGATACACGACACATTCCGAGAGGATTATGCGTCCTTCCGGCCAGCCGATTTTCTGCAGGGCATCGAAGGTGGCGTTTGCGAGCAGCAGTGCGTTTGGATTGGCAAGTCCGATGTCCTCGGCAGCTGAGATTACCAGTCTACGGGCTATGAATGCCGGATCCTCGCCGCCTGCAATCATTCGGGCAAGCCAGTAGACCGCGGCGTCGGGATTGCTTCCGCGTATGCTCTTGATAAATGCCGAGACTATGTCGTAGTGCATCTCTCCGCCTTTGTCGTATGCCATGGGGTTCTGTTGCAGCCGTTCGGTGACGATGTCGTTGCGCACCACGATAGGCTCGTCGTCGCCCACCGACTGGCTCAGCAGGTCGAGGATGTTGAGCATCTTGCGGGCGTCGCCTCCGGCAAAGCGGAACAGTGCTTCGGTCTCGACCACCTCCACCTTGCGTTGCTTCAGCTCGCTGTCGCATGTGATGGCGCGATGCAGCAGTTCGTTCAAGTCGGTGTCTGTCAGCGGTTTTAGTACGTAGACTTGCGCTCTCGACAGCAGCGGGCGGATGATTTCAAACGACGGGTTTTCGGTGGTGGCGCCAATCAGCGTGGCTGTGCCTGTTTCCACGGCGGCAAGCAGCGAGTCCTGTTGCGACTTGTTGAAGCGGTGGATTTCGTCGATGAAAAGGATTGGGCGGTGCTGGCTGAACATGCTCGAGGCGTCGCGTTTGCATAGCGTCAGCACGTCGCGCACGTCCTTCACTCCGGAATGCACGGCGGAGAGCGTGTAGAACGGAGCCTGCACTTGAGAGGCGATAATCTTGGCGAGTGTGGTCTTCCCCACGCCCGGAGGTCCCCACAGGATGAAAGAGGAGATGTGTCCCGACTCAATCATCTTGCGGAGTATGCATCCTTCTCCGACGAGGTGTTTCTGTCCGATATATTCATCGAGCGACTTCGGTCGCAAGCGTTCTGCTAAAGGTTCGAAAGTCATGTCTGTACAACGGGTTTAAAGTTTCACACACTTCACGATTTTGTCGTCGATTGCCGCCACGCTTTTGCGCGCCTTGTAGTACGCCGTACGCGACGAGAATCCCGATTCTTCGGCAATTTCCTCCTGTTTTGCCGCCGGATGCGCCTCCTTGTAGAGTGCGGCGTGCTGCAGGCGGAACATGTTCACGAGGTTGTAGTATCCCAGTTGGGTTATGTATTTGCTTGCGGCGTTGACTTTGCCTTTCGGGATTTCCGACAGCACTTCCGATTTCTGCAGATGCGGCTCGCGGTAGCGGCGGAGTATTATTGACAGCACTTCGTCCCCGATGGCGTCTATTTCCGACGGCGAATCGGTCGTGGCGGTGTCCTTGCTGCCGTCGTTTGCCGGGTCGGGCTCCTGTTTGTTTGTAAACAGCTGTTGCGGGTGCAGGATTATGCACAGCATGTAGATCATCGCTGCCGACGTGATGAGGTCGACGGCGAGTTTGCACCAACGGCTGTCGGAGACAAACACAGTCCACATCAGTGCAATCCAGCAGAGCGGCAGGTAGAGCACCAGTTGGGCGAATCTGTAGGGGAAGTCTTCCACGTTTGAGTAGTTGTCGGTGTTGAATTTGTCGATGGTGCGTTTCAGCTGGTTGGTGATGTGCACCGACAGCGTTGAGAACAGCAGGCTGAAGCCGCCCATCGCAGCCATCAGAGGCGTTCCGGCGTCGGTCAGGACGTGTCCGCCCATTGTCAGAGCTATTGCGAGCAGCGACAGGAGCAATGCAAATGCAGAGAATAGATATGTTTTCAGCAGAATGCTGTCGCGCATCCGTTTCCGAAAGAAGTAGCTGCTGAACAGGGTTGCCATACAGACGGGATAGAAGATTATGCCGAAAATTTTCACGTATTTCCAGTAGTCGGGAGTCGTCGGACTCAGAACGTATGGGAATTCAAGCGCGATGGCGATGTAGAAGAACGACACCAGGCGGCGGGCAGGGTAGTGGAAGTCGCCATTTTCGTTGAACGGACGGCACATGTGATTCCATCTGACAATTCCGCAGACAACGCCGGTGATGATGAAAATCAGGCAGGCGTAGGCGTATAATTGGATGTTCGACAGATTGTGTTCCATTTTTCAGAATGATAAATAATCGCGCAAATTTACATATAAATAGTGAAACTTGGCGTCTGCGCAAAACAAAAAAACCGGAACTGCTGTTCCGGTTTTTCTATAACGTAGGTTTCGGATGCTGCTACATGTTCATGCCGCCGTCCACTTGGATAACCTGTCCCGACACGTAAGAAGACATGTCGGAAGCGAGGAATGTGGCGATGTTTGCAACGTCCTCCGGAGTGCCGCCGCGGCGCAATGGAATTTTCTTGCACCATTCTTCCTTGATTTCGTCAGAGAGTTTGGCTGTCATGTCGGTAATGATGAAGCCAGGAGCGATGGCGTTGGCGCGGATGCCGCGAGAGCCGAGCTCCTGAGCCACCGACTTAGCCAAGCCGATCATGCCGGCCTTTGATGCAGAGTAGTTTGCCTGACCGGCGTTGCCGTGTACGCCAACAACCGATGCCATGTTGATGATAGAGCCTGTGCGCTGGCGCATCATCACTGGAGTCACCGCGTGAACGAAGTTGAACGCAGACTTCAGGTTGACGCCGATCACAGCGTCCCATTGAGCCTCCGACATACGCATCATCAAGCCGTCTTTTGTGATGCCGGCGTTGTTTACGAGGATGTCGAGACGGCCGAAGTCCTTCACCACTTCAGCCACCACGTTGTGGCAAGCCTCGAAGTCGGCTGCGTTTGAAGCGTAACCTTTAGCCTTTACACCGAATGCTGCTATTTCTTCTTCAGTTTTCTTTCCGTTTTCGTCGATTACCAGGTCGGTGAACGCAATGTCGCAACCCTCAGAAGCGAACTTCAATGCAATTGCTTTTCCGATACCTCTTGCTGCACCTGTGATGAGTGCAACTTTTCCTTCCAATAATTTCATAACTGTATAATTAAAAAGTTGTTATTTAAAATTCAAATGTCCGGCACGCGCTTGTCACTGCTTGATGCCGTATAAAATAAAATCACTCAGATAGTCGCGCAGCTTGTCTTTCTCTATGCCCAGCTCGCGGAAGTTCTCGCGGATGTAGGGCACGTCGAGACCCTGCAGACACAGAATCATCACCATGGCCGTCTTGTCGACGTGCTTGATGCGGAAAATGCCGCTGTCGACGCCTTCCTGAAGTATAGTTTCGAGAATGTGCACTTCCTTGGGGCTTGTGGCTTTGCGGGCGCGCTCCACCTTGCGCACATCGCGGAAAAATCCGGCGCGCAGCGAGCCGTTGCGATGCACGAGGTCTTTCATTGCGTCGAAACGCTGGAAAATGAATTCCATCAGCTTTTCGTCGGCGGGAATCTGAAGTTTCGCTATCTCGTTGAGCTTGCTCAGCACCTTGTCGCTTTCAGTCTCCACCACAGCGTTGTAGATGTCGCGCTTGTTTTTGAAATAAGTGTAGATGGTGCGGCGTCCCTTTTCAGCGGCGATGGCGATGTCGTTCATCGTAGTGTTTTCGATGCCCTTGTGGGCAAAGAGCTGACGGGCAATGTCGATTAGTTTATCTCTTGTTTTCACCATATTTACTTTTTGTCTTCAAACTGCACAAGTGAAGAATTTGTGTGCGAAATTAATCATATTATTTCAGAGAGGCAAAAAATATCGGCGTAAAATAAGGCGCGAGAATTGAAAATGGCGATGGAAAGTCGTGGAAACCAGTAGCTTGCGCGGATTTAAATCTTTGGGGCGTCCGCTTGCCGTATCCGGCGCTTTTCTGCCCGTCGCTGCGGTTCGGATAGTTTGATTGACACCGAACGGCAGAGACTTTTGGCTCTGTTTATGATAGTCCGACGGCTGTGCAACGCCCCCAATATAATTTGAATTATTTAATGTGATTTTTATACCATGTATATAGCGTTTTCAATACATTGATAGCATAAAAAACAGTACAAACTAAATAAACAACAGACACCCAACTTGTGGTGACTCGGTATAGTGTGGTATCAAATAATATATAGAGAAGCAAAAGCACTGTAAAGATAAGATTTAAGCAAAACCAATATAGACTTCGTCTTGCAATGTTAGACATGAGCGTTGTAGCAGTTCTGTTCTTTATGAGTTTAGACCTATCTGTTATCGAAATGCCATTTTTTTTAATTTTGTTAGTAATTTCAGAATTAGTGGTTTTGCCACTCACAATAAATGCAACACTTAAAGTAAATAAAGTCATGGATAAGCCAAACAATGCGGCACTAATGCATAGTATCGCATTTAAGGCATTATCAGAAAATGCAAAGCATATTATAATTGCTTCAATAGACACTCTATGTTTTCCTTAATTGTTGATGTCTCAAATATTTTACCACTGATTAGGTCTGGTTCTTTGACTTCAATTTCAAAATTGAAGCAATCTTCAAAAGTACGTTCAATTAGGACTTTTGCATCTTTAGTTCTTTCAGTAAATTTAGCAGTTAATTTTCTTTTATCTTTGAAAAAACGAAAGATTTTTTGAGTAAAGGAGTTAAATTCATTTGCATTCAACAAGCTCTCAGCATCATCGGCAGAGATATTTTCTACTGATATAAATTTCTCTTTTCTGCCCTTAACTTCAAAGGAATATTTTCTTAAATTTGTCGGTATATCGTCATCATCGGCATCAGTAAAGTTGGATAAAACGATTTCTAATCTTAGTAACCCTAAAGCACTAATTTCTTCTCGGAATTTTTTTTCTTTGATATTCCTTATTGGCGTATCAAAGATATTCCTCATTAGTTGTCGTGCTAATTGGCTCATATCTACGTTTAGTTTAGAAGGATCTTCATAAACGAATACATACACAAACCATTCTGCCGTATTCGGATTTGTCTTTGAAGGCACAATCCTTGGATATAAAACGATAATATTGGTAGGTATCGTTAAAGTGTCTGAATACGTGAGTGTTGTGTTCGCAAGCTCCTCGTCCTTATGATGTATAGTTCCACCACAAAGATTAGTTCGTTGAGTAGAAACTCTTAACAATAATGCAGGGTCTTCATTAAACTTAATGTTCTCTGCATCAATACTTGCAATTGAAATAGCTTCACTTTTTCCTTTTTTACCAAAGATACAAGCAGAATTGCTCTTGTGGTAGGTTTCAATTTTTAACTTTAGATTCTCAATAATGTCATCTAAAGTTAAATCAAATATTGTTTTAGTTTGTGTCGGCTGAATTTCTGAAATATAAATCGGAATTTTCAGGAGAAGAGAATTAGTTTTATTTTTTGCCATAATAGAAACTCGAAAATAATCGTCTTTATTTCATTGGAAATTCGTCATACACTCGTTACCAACTTGCTAAATTCTTCGAATTGAGCATCGTAGCGAGTTTCGGGTGTGTATTTTTTATACGAAGAATGTAGGCTTGAAGCGTCCAATTCTTCGCCAAGGTTTACGGAGATGAACAGTTGAGCCGTTCCGATATTTTTGTAACGGTCATCTTCGATTTCATCACCGCTTATGGTCTTGCAATCGCCCTCAATGGCAAAGAGGTGCTGCCCGGCATCCTTGCGAGTGTGGAAAAGCAGATAGCCTATGCGCTGAAGATTTTCCACTATTGCCATACTGTCTTTGGTATATTTGATGCCGATAGCAATTTTGCCATTGGCAAAGCGTGGTCGCTTGTTGTCGTATTGCTCCATCATCACCATAAGCACACCGCTCTTTTCGGGTTGTGGCATTGGTGTATAACCTTGGGCAATTACGTTTTCGAGGGCAACATTAGGATTAGTACCCATTTTGCACTCGTCCAAGAAGAAGTATTTGCCTAATTCCGCAAGCAAGGTTGCATGTCTCTCGGCATACTTGGGCGATGAATCAAGCGCAAGCGAATAGAGACTCTTATCGGTAAAAGGTGTGTAAACCTTACCGAGAAGCTCTTTGAAGTGTTCCTTGATGTAGGTTTCGCCATTCACATCAGGGTGCGCTTTCATCGCATAGAAGTTGAAATCTTGCTGAAGCCATTCTTGAATTTCACTACGGAATTTCGCTCTTATGTCACGTTTCCATTTGGCTTTATGGCTCGCATTGTTACGAGCATAAAGGGCAAGCACGAATAAGAAATTCACGTCGTAGTGAAACAGCAAAAGCGTGTCACGGTCAAACAATCGGTTGGGGAAATGTTTCGACGTGTGGCGGTTCTTTCTGCGGTCGGTTTTTTCTATGCCGTCAATGGTATAATCGAAGCCCTCGTCCATTTTGGCAGAGATGAAGAAGTTGGGTATGATGTTATAACCCTCGGTTAGATCATCAACCAACTTTATCTTGCTATCAGGTTCAACACCGTTGTTCCACAAATCGAGGTTGTACTGAATGACATTGCGAGCATAGGTGTATTGCTTATAGATAGATTCCGAAGTGAGTTCGTGACCTATCTTGTAATACTTGGAGTCGCCTATGTAGTAGGTCTGCTTGTTTTCGGCATTGATAAGACTTTGGGCGGTGAAGAGGTGGTCAACGATTTTGCCGTCCTCCTGCTTTTTCTGCATCTTGTCGGGCAACGGATTGTCGGCGACAAGTTCGTCAATAATGGCTTCAAATACGATGTAGAAGTCTTTGACAAGCAGATACTCTTTTTTGTCGGTGCTCACCGCCACTTGGCGTGATTGGTCGAAGAACGCAAAGCAGAGTTGCCACAACTGCAAGGCTTTGTCGGAAAAGTATTTATACTTTATCTGCAAAAGTCTTGTCTTGCCGAAGCCGTTGATGTATGTTTCAAAGCGTTTCCCGGTTATTAGTTGGAATTGGCAAGCCACGTTTATCTCAAAGCCGAAATGCTCTTTGATGTAATTGAGGGTAGAGTAAAAGATGATGAGCAACTCTTCATCGAAGTTGACTTGCCTTTTCTTGTTGACAGGATTAAGATAGATCGGTTCTTCGTCCTGGATAATTGCCGTCTGAGTGGCAATGGTGCGATTCCAGTTTATCTTGTTCAGTCCGCTGTGCATATTCTTCACAATGGTGAAGACAAAGTTTTGGTTATCCTTAGCCCATTGGATAATGGATAACAGAATGTCAAGGTAGGTGTTGCTCAGTCGTCGGCTTGAAGTGCCGACTTTCGACATTTGGCGATGATACACTATGCTTGTATCATTGCGCTTGTCTTGCTCAAAGACCACGATTGCACGGTAAATCCAAACTGCAAATTTGTAGATGAAATCTTTTTCATCTTTTTCGAGCGGTTTTGATTTTTCAAGGTGCAATATATCTTCTGGGCGGTATTTGCAGAATACCAACTCCGCACCATTCACATCTTTGAGCAATACTTTAGGAAGAATAAACACGCAGTCGCCGAGCAGGGCATTGTAGTAGTAGCCGACGTAGTGGATACTCACCATGCCCTCCACATTCTCCAAGGCATCAATGCCATAGAGAATGTCCTTAACCTCGCTTACTGCGTATTGATGTTCTTCTATAAGTATGCGCATACAACTAAACGTTTTCGATAGTAATTGTTATGCCCAATTCCGGCTTGGCGTTAACGGCAACCATAAGCTCCTTGACGGTGTCGCGCGGATTCTTTTCCGTCTCTCTTCTCCAACCGTCCTTATTAACCCATACCGACTTGCCGTCGGCGCATTTTATCTCATAACTATAGTTGGCGTATCGTGAGGATAATTCTGCACGTTCCGGTTCGGTAACAATAAACCAACTTGTCGGATTGTATGATACAAATTGTTTCCATGCCGCAGCCACCTCGTCAGCGGTCTTGGTCGGATTCAACTTTACATATTCTGAGACAGCTGTATAGGCTAAGGCATTATACTTTTGTATTTGCTGACCGTTTACTTTAATCACTGTACCTTGCTCTACAGGACTGTTGTCGGGCTGCTTATCATCTTCTTCAGCGACTTCGCCATTTTTCGGTGACACTCCGAGGTTGGCGAGAAATTTAGCAACCATAGGCTCTACAACTATTGAGTTATTGCCGTCGGGGGTATAAAATTCGTGGAAAGTAATTTTCTTTTCGCCATTGTTGAAGATTGCGTTTTCATAGTCGTAGTCTTTGAAAACGTCGTTCCAAATGTAGAAAATTACTTTGCCGACAAAACGCTCTGCGTTGATAACTCCGTTGTCAGCCTTGCAGAAGAAGTAGCCGAGTTTTTTGTCTTCGGAGTGGGTCGTGCTGTCAATCTCTTTGTTGATTGCTTCAACAAACTGCCACCAATCGTATGTGCTGCCGTTCACCGCAATAGTCCAACCTTTGTTGGCGTTTGAGATAGGCATATATTTCCAATCCCAGCGACGCTTGAAAGCGGAGTCGATTGGGAATAATGATTGGTCGCTGGTGTTCATAGTCGCCCAAATATAGAGGTTGTTGGGCAGCAGAAGTATATCGCCACTAAGCACTTGACCGACAATATCTTTGCCGTTGTAAATGGCATTTATGTCGTCAGCCATGCCGATGTTCAAGCCGTCAAAAGCCTTGGCAAGTTGACGCTGCATATCTGCATCGGCATTGATAGGATATTCGGAGAAGCCATATTCGTTGCGGTCAAGCAATTGGAAAAGGTCGCCGAATATCTGTGCGCAGTTGCCTCGGTTGATTTCTTCAATAATGAGGAATTGTCGTGCCGGCTCGGCTTGTTCAAGTGTTTGCACCGCATATTTCTTCCAAGCGTTAACGTAGGCTTGGAGAAATGACTGCATTACAAAATCATAAACGATTTTGGTTTGGGTGCAAACCGAGCCGTCGGGATTTTCTACAGGCACGGCACGAGTGCCAATAACGGTAGTTCGCACTTCCTCAATGGTTGTGGGTTTGTAAGCACCAACAAACGTTGAGTAGTCGGTATCAGGGTGAAATGTTGTTCTTACGACATCTTCGTCCTTTGTTTCATCTTTTATAGTGTGAGACTTACCTGTGCCCGGTGCGCCATAATAAATGATTTGGCGAGAAGAGGATGCAGTAACATTATCTCCGAAATACAATGGCTGGTTTAATTTGGTGAAATCAGAATCTTCGGTGAAAGATGTTTCTAAACGGATAGTAATTTCGCCACTACTATTTTTGATGAAATGAAGAGTTGAAAACTTTTCAATCAAAAATGAACGAAGATTGAAGCCATTGGACTGCTTCAAATTGTTGAGATAGTTTCGCCCATCATTACGAATAAATAGATACACAGAATATGTAACTTTATCCTTATTGTCAAATTGGGCATTAACCTGTTTAGACAATTCTGAAAATATCTCTTGTGCTTTAGTTGGAGTAGACTCTTTCTTGTAATAAATGTTAGGGGTCAAGCACAACGAGCAAAGTGCTTGTATAAAATCTTCACGATACAATGTAAAAGTCACCTCTCCACTTTCATCGGAGATATAGGTGGCTATATCATTCGCAAGATTTATACTTGTTTCGTTTGAAGTACTTGGAGAAAGTTTGAAATAAGCATCTTGGCGGCTTACTATTTTTTTAAGTCCTTCCATATTATTCGTGTATTATATTATTCCTTATCAAAAAAAGCATTATGGCATAAATAACATTTACGCTTACTGCATTTCCAGCTTGCTTATATAAAGCTCCATTTGCGACTTTTGCTTTTTGAGCTGAAGTCGCAAACTCGGCAGGAAAACCTTGAAGCATAAAGGCTTCTTGCGGAGTTAATTTCCTTATATCTAATTGCGCAAGCTGTTCCTTTGTATAATCAAGTACATGATTTATTGCGCCATTTGAATCAATAAAGTCTTGACTATAGTAATTGTCTTGACAAGCGCGATGCATTTTATGCATAGATGCTGTTAAAGGTCTTGCTATTAGCTGATTTATGTCAGATTTTGACTTAAATCCAGCTGACCCGTCAGCAAGAATCGTAGGCTTCAGTCGCTCTGATAAGAAATATTTCTTATCAACGACCTTTGATAGAATTTCTAATGTAGATTCATAATGAGATACACTCGATGATTTGTACTCCTGTTCAAAAAATGCCTTGATTGCTTCTGAAGTGAAACGAGTTTCAAAATTAGAGGGCATATTTTCGGTGGTGGCGAATATTATCACTCTACTTCGTTTCTGTGGAAGCTTAAAATCAAGAGTGTTGAATATATTGACGTACACACTATATCCAACAGAGTTAAGTTCTTGTTTGATTCTTGCAAATGTATTTCCGTTGTCATGACGATATAGGTTTTTTACATTTTCAAGCAAAACATATTTAGGTCGTTTTGCTTGAACGATGTCCATGATTCGGAAAAACATTAAACCTCTTTCCTCATTAAAACCTAATTGCTGCCCCATTACACTAAATGTTTGGCAAGGGAAGCCACCAGTAAGTAAGTCAAAGTGCGGTAAGTTTTTAATATTGTTGCTATCAGATGTAAATGCAACAATATCACCCATATCCACCTCACCAGAAGTATCGTAATTTGCGCAATAAGTTTGTTTAGCCTTAGAATCTATCTCAGAATATCCAACACACTTAAATGGCATAATGCCGTCAAGCGTTAGTAAATCTAATGCTCGACGGAATCCACCTATACCTGCAAATAATTCTAAGTGCGTCATTTTTGTTCAATAAATTTCATTATTGCAGTGCCTATAACTTCGGCTAACTTAACAGGCACTGCATTTCCAACTTGGGCATACCATTGATTTTGAGCTCCAGTGAGAACAAAATCATCAGGGAATGTTTGTATTCTCGCTGCTTCACGAGGACTTAATCCTCGGGCTTCCCAAGGGTGTATATACATATTACAATCAAATCTCATATGAGATGTTATTGTCTTACAAATTTGATTTTCATCTAATTTGAAGTATTTGTCCTTAAAAATGTCGTTCCTGCGACTATAAGGCATTATATCAGCGATTGACTCATGAAGAGAATTTGCACCCTGCGGAAGTCTGCGGTAAATTTCAATATCTCGCTCATTGTTGTACCTGTTTTTATGGTTGTAAAGTTTAGTGATCGTTCTATCACCATTGATAAACTTATAAAAACTATTGCGAATATAAGTAAATTCTCTTTCAGTAAGACCTGATTTAATGTCTTCAACGTCTTTTGCTCCCTTGACTTTGCGTGGCTCTAAGGCAGGTAAACCGACTAAAGCATCTTTAAGAACAAACGGCAATCTTTTTTGATGGGCGATTTCTGCAAATATGTCCGATGGTGACACACCAACGCAATTGCCAATCAAAATAAAACGCTCTCTATTTTGGGGTACGCCAAAATCTTGAGCTTTTAACAATGCGTAGTCAAACAAATAATTATCTCCAAGATAATCCTTGAAATCTTGGAGAATCTCGTCAACTTTTTTCATCATGCCTTTAACATTCTCCATGATGAAAAATTTAGGCTTTACCTTGCTGAGAAAGATTAGGTATTGTTTGTACAGGCTGTTCCTTGGGTCGTCAAGTATTCTTTGGCGATTAGCCATAGAAAAACCTTGACATGGAGGACCTCCACAAACAAGAGTAATATCATCAAGTAGATATTGAAATTTGTCGAATTGTTCGTTAAGTTCAGCAATATCTCCGATGAAATAGTGTTCATCGCTCAACGTATGGTTTGCTTTATAAGTTTGTGCAAACTGTGGCACAATCTCATTAACAAACCAAGGCGTAAACCCAGCCTGTTCTAAACCAAGGCTAAGACCACCGCAACCTGCAAATAAATCAACAAGCTTATATGTGTGTTTGCTATCTTGCATATAAAAAAGAGCCCCCTTGTAGCACCTAAAGGCCGACCAAAGCCTATTTTCACTACTCGGAAGCTCCGTTTATAAGTTCTTAAATCGGTTCGCGGTTTGGTGGCCTGTTTAGGTGCATTGCTGCGAAAATACTTGCCGTTGGGCTATGCGAAACGATTGTTATGTCGTTGTATAGTGGTTGGAGAAGAATGGCAGGTTATAAAGCGGTTGCTTTAGATTGGGCGGTAAGTAATTCAGTTACTTAATTTATTCTGCTCCAAGCATTAGACAAAAGTACAAATAATTTTCCACAATTTTGCTTAATGTATAGAATAATTTTTAAGTGGAGAATTATTGTTTGTGCAAAGTTACACTAATTGGTGTGCAAAATCTTTGCACAGCCCCACTAAAGTTTATAAAATCCCACTGGAATTTACGGAATTTGTGTGTTTTTGGGCAATAGTGTCCAAAATAAATTTGTGGGAAACTATTGCTTTTTAATCTATAATTGTGGAAGCAGGGAAACGGCAAATTGTTAATCCACGCATCAGACACAAAAGCATCAGCCCCGGAGAAAACCATTGATTCTCCGGGGCTGTTTTGGTGATAGGGAAGAGGCTTATCTGCGCGTCATCCGCACTACGTTTTCAACGTGGTGGGTGTGGGGGAACATGTCGACAGGCTGCACTTCCTCCACGCGGTAGAGGCTGTCCATGAGGGCGAGGTCGCGCGCTTGTGTCGCCGGGTTGCAGCTGACGTAGACGATGCGTTCGGGACGAGCGTTTAGAATCACGTTGACCACGTCCTCGTGCATTCCTGCGCGTGGCGGGTCGATGATCATCACGTCGGGACGTCCGTGCTCGGCGATGAATCCGTCGGTGAGCACGTCCTTCATGTCGCCGGCAAAGAAGATGGTGTTGTCGATGCCGTTGACCTCGGAGTTGAGTTTCGCGTCGGCAATCGCCTCGGGCACGTATTCGATGCCCACCACTTTTTTCACCTGCCGCGCCACGAAGTTGGCTATTGTGCCGGTTCCGGTGTATAGGTCGTAGACCAGGTCGTCGGGCTTGAGGCATGCCATGCGGCGCGCCACTTTGTAGAGCTCGTATGCCTGCAAGGAGTTGGTCTGATAGAATGATTTCGGGCCGATGCGGAACTGTAGTCCCTCCATTTCCTCGTTGATGTAGTCGCGTCCGCGATATGTGATGACTTCCTGGTCGGCGATGGTGTCGTTCACCTTCTGGTTTACGACGTAGAGCAGCGATGTGATTTCGGGGAATTCAGCTGCGATGGCGCCCATCAAGTCGTCGATTTTCTCCTGTTCGGGGCGTGCGAACACCACGATCAGCATCACTTCTCCAGTGCTTGCGATGCGCACCATCAGGGTGCGCATGAGTCCTTGCTGCGCCTTGATGTCGTAGAACTCATATCCTTTTCCCAGCGCGTATTGGCGCACGAACAGGCGTATGCGGTTTGACAAATCGTCCTGAAGCCAGCATTTCTTGATGTCGAGCACCTTGTCGAACGCGCCCGGGATGTGGAATCCCAGAGCGTTGCGGTCGGCAATCTCGCGTCCGCTGCGCAGGTCTTCAAACGTGATCCAGCATTTGCATGAGAATGTGTATTCCAACTTGTTGCGGTAGCAGAAAGTTTCTTTTGACCCGAGCGTGGGGTTTACTTCCGGAATCTCCACCTTTGCGATGCGTGTCAGAGCGTCGACCACCTGGTCGCGCTTGTAGCGCAACTGGCTTTCGTAGGGGATGTGCTGCCACTTGCATCCGCCGCACACGCCGAAATGCTCGCAAGCCGGCGTCACGCGGTCGGGCGACGGCTTGACCATATCAACGATATGCGCCTCCGCATAGCTGCGCTTCTTCTTGTCCAATTTTATGTTGACCACATCGCCAGGTGCCCCGTATGGTATAAACACCACCATATCGTCGACGCGGGCAATGCTTTTGCCCTCGGCTGCCACTCCTGTTATCTCAACGTTCTCCACAACCGGGAGCTCTTTGCGTTTTCTTCCCATATATGATAATGAAGTTTTGTGCAAAAGTACGTTTTTTTTGCCGTTCCATTTCAATGCTCTATAACATAAATAAAAAAACATGTGATTATTTTCTAATTTACGAGATTTTTTCTAAATTTGCAAAGACTGAATTGTCAATCACTTTAAATTATAATATTACTTAAACTTAATTTCATTAATGAAACGGATTTACACTTTCGGTAATGGCCAGGCAGAAGGCCGTGCCGATATGAAGAACTTGCTTGGCGGCAAGGGTGCCAATCTCGCTGAGATGAACCTCATCGGCGTACCTGTTCCTCCGGGCTTTACAATCACAACTGAAGTTTGCACAGAATATAACACTCTCGGCCGTGAAGCCGTTGTGAAAATATTGGAAGAAGATGTCAAGAAATCTGTTGCCCACATTGAGAAACTTACTGGCAACACGTTTGGCGACGCAGTGAACCCACTTCTCGTATCCGTTCGTTCGGGCGCGCGCGTTTCGATGCCAGGTATGATGGACACAGTGCTCAACCTCGGTATCAACGATACCGTAGTGGAGGCTCTCTCCAAGAAGTCGGGCAACCCACGCTTCGCATGGGACAGCTACCGCCGCTTCGTGCAGATGTATGGCGACGTTGTTCTCGGCATGAAGCCGAAGTCGAAACAAGACATCGATCCGTTTGAGGAAATCCTTGACAAAGTTAAGGAAGAGAAGGGCGTGAAGAACGACACCGAGCTTACCGTTGACGACCTCAAGGGCCTTGTTGTGAAGTTTAAAGCCGCTGTGAAGAAGTCGACAGGCAAGGACTTCCCAGAATCGGCTTGGGAGCAATTATGGGGCGCTATCTACGCAGTGTTCGACAGCTGGATGAACGAGCGCGCAATCCTGTATCGCCGCATGAACCAGATTCCGGAAGAGTGGGGTACGGCAGTCAACGTACAGGCCATGGTTTACGGAAATATGGGCAACACGTCGGCTACAGGCGTGGCATTCACCCGCGACGCCGCTACCGGCGAGGACATCTTCAACGGTGAGTACCTTATCAACGCACAGGGCGAGGACGTGGTTGCCGGTGTGCGCACTCCGCAACAAATCACAACCGAAGGCTCACGCCGCTGGGCTGCTCTCCAGGGCATCTCGGAAGAAGAACGCGCAAGCAAATACCCTTCATTGGAAGAGTCGATGCCTGAATGTGCAAAAGAGCTTATCGAGACTCAGCAGAAACTTGAAGACTACTTCAAAGACATGCAGGACCTCGAGTTTACAATCCAGGACAACAAGCTGTGGCTGCTCCAGACTCGTAACGGAAAGCGTACAGGTGCCGCTATGGTTAAAATCGCGATGGACCTTCTCCGCGCAGGCGAAATCGACGAGAAGACAGTGCTCCGCCGTATGGAGCCACAGAAACTCGATGAATTGCTTCACCCAGTGTTTGACAAGGACGATTTGAAACGTGCACAGACAGTGGCTAAAGGTTTGCCAGCATCTCCGGGTGCCGCTACCGGTCAGATTGTATTCTTCGCCGATGATGCAGAGGCATGGTCGGAAATGAAGAAAAAAGTCATCATGGTGCGTATCGAGACATCTCCGGAAGACCTCCGCGGCATGTCGGTGGCACAGGGTATCCTTACAGCCCGTGGCGGTATGACATCGCACGCAGCCGTAGTTGCCCGCGGTATGGGTAAGTGCTGTGTGTCTGGCGCAGGCGAAATCAAGGTTGACTACAAAGAGAAAACCGTCATCATGGACGGCAAAACATACAAGGAAGGCGATTGGATTTCATTGAACGGCTCTACAGGCGACGTTTACGACGGTCAGGTGCCTACAGTCGACGCAGAGCTTTCAGGCGACTTCGCAGCAATCATGAACCTTGCTGAGAAATACACCAAGGTTGATGTCCGCACAAATGCCGACTCTCCACGCGATGCTCTCGTGGCCCGCAAATTTGGAGCCAAAGGTATCGGTCTTTGCCGTACAGAGCATATGTTCTTCGAGGGCGACCGTATCAAGGCAATGCGCGAGATGATTCTTGCCAACACAGAGGAAGGACGCCGTGCAGCTCTTGACAAACTGTTGCCTATCCAGCGTGCCGACTTCCAAGGAATCTTCGAGGCTATGGACGGTCTCGGCGTGACAATCCGTCTGCTCGACCCACCATTGCACGAGTTCGTGCCTCATCAGCTTGCCACTCAGAAAGAATTGGCAAACGAGATGGGTATCACCGTCGAAGAGGTGAAGAGCAAGTGCGACTCTCTTGAAGAGTTCAACCCGATGCTCGGTCACCGTGGATGCCGTCTTGGCAACACTTATCCAGAAATCACAGAGATGCAGGCCCGCGCCATCATCGAGGCAGCAATCGACTGCAAGGAAAAAGGCATCGACGTGCATCCGGAAATCATGGTGCCATTGGTAGGTGTAGTAAAAGAGCTTGAAATGCAGAGCGAAATCATCCGTCGCACAGCGGAAAAAGTGTTTGCGGAAAGAGGTACATCAGTGGCTTACAAGATTGGTACAATGATTGAGGTGCCTCGCGCCGCTCTCGTTGCCGACAAGATTGCCGAATATGCCGACTTCTTCTCGTTTGGAACAAACGACTTGACTCAGATGACATTCGGATACTCTCGCGACGACGCTCCTAAGTTCCTCAAATATTACAAGGAATTGGGTATCATCAAGACAGATCCATTCGAGGTGCTCGACCAGGAAGGTGTAGGACAGCTCGTAGAAATGGGTACAAAGAAAGGCCGTTCGACAAAGGCAGGTCTCAAGGTGGGTATTTGCGGCGAGCACGGCGGCGAGCCTTCTTCTGTCAAGTTCTGCGCTAAATTGGGCATGAACTACGTTTCTTGCTCTCCGTTCCGTGTGCCTATCGCACGCGTGGCTGCGGCTCAGGCTGCTGTTGAGGAATAATAATTTGCGAAAAGCATGAATCTATAATAACGAGGTAAGTCTTTGTTAAACAAAGGCTTTCCTCGTTTTCTTTTGTTTTGGTATTATTCGTGATTTGCTGCGTTAATTGTTTGTACATTGCAACACAAAATTAATTAATCTTGGGGAGACTTCGGTCTCCTTTTTTTGTTTGTATTGCTGTTAGACGTTCTTGGGGGCTTTGCGCCCCCGCCACTTTGGCTTCCCCCGCAGTGTTTTTCATTGTTTTACCACGAAAATCGTTGCACTTCTATTTGGACACTGCAACTTTCTTGCATATTACTCATCTTTTATTAGTATTTTTGTAAATGAATATGGTTGTTGGTCAGCTGTTTTGCCAGTTGTACACGACTGTTATTACTATTATTACTATGAAATGTTTGTCTAATAATCAAACTCTGAAGTATTATATGCAATA
>JAERMT010000128.1_pt1 | contig 48284 bp, 38 predicted proteins | sample 9267081 | NCBI WGS metagenome assembly JAERMT01 (sample SAMN17071939, study PRJNA684904) | human gut metagenome | isolation source: diarrhea sample from child under the age of five | host: Homo sapiens | place: South Africa: Mafikeng, Mafikeng Provincial Hospital | collected 2019-09
TTATTTTTGTAGAGCCGGAGGAAACAGACCAGACGGTTTAAATGAGCCGGTTACGCTGATTCGGCTATCTGAGGTTTTGAAACGCACTGGCTATAGCAAGGCGTGGGTATATGCTCTGATGAGCCGAGGACAATTCCCCCAATCAGTCAAGATTGGTTCTCGTGCAATAGCTTTTATTGAAAGCGAGATCGATGACTGGATCGATCAACGTATAGCCGAATCGCGTAGCAACTAAAGAACAGAAACAAACAGGATACAAACAATACGTTATTAGGTATTAAGAATGCAGTTGAAACCTACCAATCAAAAACTGAACGTAACCCATGTTGATTTTGAAACCTTCGCGGCACTGATTAGATCAGAGCCACAAAAGGTGAGCACCAGCACCTGGGTTTATGATGTGAAATCCACCAGCGGTGGAAAAGCTATCGGCATTGCCTCTGGCGATGATTACTTAGTAATAGATCTGATTTAATCGCACAAAAATTGTAGAGTAATTTGGGGAGATAGGAAGTCTCCCCCGTATTGCATTTTGGTACAACAGTAAGGGAATAAAATGATTAATTACCTGACCGCTAAAGACGCAGCAGAATATCTTGGCGTATGTCTGTCACGCTTCTATCAGTTAAAGCGATATATCCCAAGCTTTCCTCCCTATATAAATCAGACCATCAATGGACGCAAGCGCCGGGTGTGGCTTGCCTCCAGCCTTGATCAATTTGCCGACAGATTTCTGGGGGGACGAAAATGAGCACTCTTACACGCTCTCAGGTCGCCGCGAATATACGCGATAGCCTACTAAGTGGCAGGAAGCTTACCCCAAAGGAGTTTGACGACATATTAAGGAAAGCCGGAAATCACGAACGTAGTCGCGTTTTAACGCTGTTACGCAACGATTGGGGAATTCCTGTTGAGCAGTTTAAAACAGGGGCGTATCACGTCACAGAACGCAATTTAGAAGCATACCACAGCGATAAAGACGAAACATTGAAGATCTGGAGGACGAACGCCAGATATGTAAAGACATTGCGTAAGGTAAACATAACGTTGTCGTTGTTGCGTGGGCTGGTGGGCAAAGTGCCTGAAGACACGCTTAGAACTGTTTACAAGGGTATTGAAACCAAATACCTGTGATTGACAAAGCAGAAAGCCGACTTTGCGAGAGTCGGCTTTGAAGCAATTGAAATATATGAACTTTACACATGGAATTATACGATAAAGACGAGAGTCTATCCACAAAATCACAAGCCGTAATCAATCACATCAATGGTCGCACATTAGCTTATGTGAAATCAGTTACGCACAAACGTAATGAATTAAAGGCGGAGAATAAACGCCAATCATCAAAGGCTAACCACTGCATACCACCAGCCTGGACAAAGAAGAAATGGCGTACAATGAGGCGAGCTTTGTTTACTCTGGATGTCGAATCAACTAGTGGTATCCCCTACTCCTTTACCTTCAGACCCGTTAAGGGAACAACGCCAGAGAAATTCAACAAAGCATTAAAGGCACTTACCAGATGGTTGACTTCGAAAGGCAATCAGTGGGTTTACGTCATGGAGTGGGCTCAACACCAGTCAGAGCCGCATGTACACGCAATAATCATGGTGAACGAAAGAAGCATTAATGGGCAAGCTGGCAAAATTGTCAGCAAATGGGTAACACTGGCAAACAATGCAATCCCATCAAATGTTCCTCCCCAGTGGGATCTAGATTTGAAAGGTCAGCAATATTCAGAGCCTACAAAGTGTATAGGTAAACAGATTGATTACATGGCAAAGCCCGAAACTAAGTTAAATGACTTTAATAGAGAGGCGAGCAAGAGCCTATATGATTGGTCAGATGCCAACGTTTGGGGTTATTCGAATGGCTGGGCGCGGCATGAGATAAAAAAAGAAACACTTTCTATCACTGGCTTTCATGCTGTAAGACGCATACTAAAAGCCGTTCAGGCATCAAGGAAAGACAACTACAAAGCTAAGCGACAGATACAGCGTACATTGAAACGACAAGACAAAAATCGCTCACCAATCACCCCGTTCCAGGCACCGTTAATTAGCAAACACGATTGGGATTTATCAGTGATAGCGGTCACCAAAGAGGCAGAGACAGAGCGCAGGGAGTTACTATCCTCACAGATAATAAACTCGAACAAAGTACAAACCCACCCGCTGTTAAGGATGTTAAGAAAAGCACGAGTGAGAGCATCCAGAGCCAGAAGAGAAAGCGGAGGTTATGACCATTACTACTAGTAGTGACAGATTGTGACAAGGCAGTGCAAAAAACGACCAACAATAAGAGAGATATGCCTGCCAAACCGCCAAAAGCGCGGAGCGCGGCAAACGCCGCGAGAGGCGCAAGAAGGCGAACCTATCCATTGAAACGGTCAGAAGAGCGCATCGCGCTCGATGACCGGAGTCCCAACTAACACCGTCAACGAAAGATCAAAGTCTTAGAAAAAAATGACGTTTCTTTGATGGGCTTCCATCCGTAAAAATCAAATTTTGAGAAAAAGTACTTATAGAAATTAATCACTCTATAAGGATAAGTTGATGTTGGTTTGAAGTGAAGAATACATTAAAAAATAGATAACAATCAAATATATAACTGCAACCACTAGGCGAAAAACTCCAGAAAGCAACGTCAACGTAACGTCAACTCAGTAAGTGCTCTTTCGGTCGCTTTTTGGGTTGAATGCACGTAGAAATCCCCAACCATGAAATTTGAGCGCGTAAGCACGACTCTGAGTGGCTTTTTGCCTGTAGATTAATGCGGAGTTAACAATACAAGAAAGCACGTCATAGAAGCGCTCACTTGAGGTTTTGAGTATTTAATGCCCGATATGTCGGAGAATATCCTCGAGTACATACCAGAACGCTAACCATGTGCGTCGAATAATTCAAATGATTTAGCACAATTAAATCAACATGTTATGATTAAATTCGCCATAAAAGACAAGGCATAACGCAAATTTGCGTTATTAAATAAAATAATGTGTTTAAGCTGTAACTTGACCTGACGAAACGATTCAATCTGACAGTCTACCTGGGGCGAAGAGTATACATTGGTGTCGATTCATTTTTTCAGATTTGCGATATCAGCTACAATGAGCAGCTTTAGATAGCATTTGTAGTCTTCACTAGCATAACTGATTGGTTATAGTATAGTTTCAGGACATCACTTAAGGAGAAAACGCCATTATGGCTACAAAAACATTGAGTAATATAGAGAAAGATATTCTCTCGTTTTTAAAAGCGGAATTTATTGAAAATGGATATTCCCGAGATCATCTTCGAAATGGCTACGAAGGTCCAAGATTGGAATTGTTATTCAAGGCATTAACGGACCATGACCGTATTGATTTAGATATTGCCATTGATGATTTGACATCAAAGGGATTAATACATACGGGGCCGATGGAAATCATTGAGTTTGAAAATGATAGTCCCTCTATATTTATTATGCCTTTACTCGCTTCGAAAAAGGAATACGCAAACTTAACAGAGAAAGGCTATCAGAGTGCATCTAACCTCAAAAACAACTCAAGGAACTGGGCTACAGTGATCAATAATAACAATTTTCATGCACCTGTAAGTAATGCTCAGTTTATTGCTGGAAATAATAACAAACAAACATTGAATGTTAACAGCCATAATGATAACCAATCCGTGCATGAGATTTTAGCGCTTCTAAAAAAAGAAGGGGTACATATAGACGACGTAAAACAGCGCGAAGTGATTGAAATAGTTAATGAAGCTGAGAAAGGCAATGGCAGTAACGTAAAGCAACTAATGTCAAAGGTTTTTCACGGTATAAGCGATAGTGCTATTGATGTAGGGAAAAAGATTCTTACTGGCTTGTTAATGCAGGCTTCAGGACTATAATGTCTCTTTTACATAGGTTAATTCTGAGTAAATTGATACTGCACAAATAAAAAGCTATAAAGCTAAAAACCCGCAAAATGCGGGTTTTGTTGTTGATATAATTTAATTCTAGTTTCCAAACTCTTTATTATTCAGAATTCTGATTCTTCTATGCAAATTTTTTCCTGTATTGCATTATGCAGACTGTCATGCAATTTTGTTCCAAGTGACATTGCATGTTCCAGTAGTTGTTCTAAATCTTGCTCTGTAATCACTACTGGTTTTCCCTCTTTATCCTTACCTCCACGATGTACTAAATGGTTGCGAGTTAGAGTTGCCATTTCAATCTCGCCTATTGGCCAATCATTTTGTGCTTTAATTCCAAATGTAGCTTTGTAACGCTTCACAACCAATTCTGTATTATGCCAGCTTGCACTAATCAAATGCTCCTTAATTGCCTTGATTAGCTCCGCCCTTATTTTTTCGATGGATTCGCCTCTGAACGGCAAAGCTGTAATCTCTTTGCTCACCTTGAAATCCGTCTTACCCTTTTCTATGCAATCGGCAATATAGGAATCATCCCTCTCTATAGAGTTAATGAATAACTCAACATAAAGTGTTTCCAAAGCTGTAATGACGTTGGTGTACAAGATGCTAAGAAGATGTTCTTTGGGCTTGTGGTGATGTTCACTTTTTGCCAATGCTTTTATTTTTTCAACATTTTCAAGGAACTTATCAAAAGGTTTTTCAGAAGAAATTACTGCATCGTATAAATCGTCATCGTACCAATCAATGTTGTTAGAACTGCCAGACCATTCGTAGCACTCCCCTTGCAACTCGCCTACTAACTCTTCGATATAATTTGACTTTACGTATGGTTCAAACATCGCTTGTAGTTCTTCACTTGCATCGTATGGACCACCATAAATGTAATGGTAACCTCCTTCACGACTTTCATAAGGGCAAGCATTCGCAGGGTCTTCAAAGTTCTCAAAAAACCAGTTGCGCATCACTTCGATCTGGTCTTCTTTGCTTTTGTACCGCAAAGAATTGAGCGGGACTTTCTTTCCATCGATATTAAACACTACTTTCATGAATCAACATCTCCTTGAAAAACATGAGGCACCTGACCTCCCCTCCATAGATTAGCATAGCGATGTCCGCTTCATGCTCAGAGACACTCAGGTGTCGTTCGAAACATAGTCGGCAGTTTCGCGCAGAAAGCAGAAGTTGGGATTTATCATTAATGGTCAAAACTGCCGTCTTAAAAGTTGGGTACAACCCGATGGGAAAACCTGCCGTCTTAAAAGTTGGGTACAACCCGATGGGAAAACCTGCCAGCTCATATCTGAGTTAATACAATTAATAAGCAATTAGATGGTATGTATAGACCTACGGGGAAAAGAGAAACGCGCCCAGCAAAGGCGCGTTCTGCATCAGATAAGTTGGCTGGAGTCGATGTTATCCATCCATCCTGGAACAATTCCCAGACGTTCCGAGATCTCTTCATTGGTCACATCCTCCGTTGAGAGATTCACCTGACAATCGTTAGATTCAGGATAGTCAGGGGTAAGTAACAAGTATTCTCGCAACTCTTTCAGGTCTTTTTCCATCTTAACACTCCTTGTTAATAGACCGCCGAACGATGGTGCAGATTTGCACCATCCCAAGTGCAGGCAAGCAAACCCACCAGCACAACAAATTATCTCATACGGTAAAAACGGTGTCGGGCTGTTTCTTTCGACTAGCTCAACATATCGCCTTAACTGCCAGCCATTATCCTTGTCTCAATTGGGTATACCGTAATGACAAGGTGACACAAAGTCTCAATAGGGTTACCTAGGAATATTTTGACTACACAAAATGCCTTATGTATCATTTGCACTTAAATTCACAACCCTATTGAGACAATGCAATGAACGTTAGAATATACTGCCGAGCATCAACTGAGGGACAACACGCTGATCGAGCACTTGCCAGCCTACGTGAATTTTCAAAATCAAAAGGCTGGCAGATTGCAGGAGAATACGTAGAAAATGCTAGTGGGGCGAAGCTGGAGCGCATAGAGCTTATGCGACTCTTGTCTGAAGCCCAGTCCGGCGATCTGTTGCTAGTGGAAGCTATAGATCGTCTGAGCCGTCTGGAACATAGCGCATGGGTTGAACTAAAAGATACGCTCAACCGAAAAGGGTTAATCATCGTATCAATGGATTTGCCTACGAGCTGGCAGATGGTTGAGATGGCAGGCAATAACCTCACTAGCGGCATCTTGAGAGCTGTAAATGCAATGTTGATAGATATCCTTGCCACAATGGCGCGGCAGGATTACGAAACACGCCGTAAACGCCAACAGCAAGGCATAGAGCGGGCTAAAAGCGAAGGAATATACATTGGCAGGCAGAAAAATCAGGAAGCCCGTGAGATCGTTCGAGAGATGTTGGAGCAAGGAGTAAAACCTGAACTCATCATGAAGGCAGCAGGAATCAGCCGAGCGACTTATTATCGGATCAAAAGTGAGCTCTTGTTTGTAAGTAAGAACTAGACATTGTTTATGTAGATCCGAGGTAAATTCGCGATAAGGTTGAAGATTTAGATATGAAAAACCCAGCCGAAGCTGGGTTGGTGTTCCAGATAACGAGCAAAAACTACGCCTTCATTCTGCTCTCAATTTCAGCAATTTTCCTAGCCGCGTCTTTTAGTTTGCTGATGCGCTCTCTGTTCCACTCAACATCGTTTCCTCCAGTATGGGAGTATGCCCTGACTTCGCCTTGCTTTAGTTGTCCTGAAATCTTCGCAAATTGTGGGTGTTCATGAACAGGAATAGTCTGCACGTTTTCAGCATTAGCTGCATAAAATCCTGTGTATTTCATCAGAATCCCCCTTTTTTCCATTGCGTTCATAATACTATTGTAGTCCAAAGTTTCGTCGTCAAGGTTGCCTTCCCCTGTGGTGACGTTACAGAACTTAACATCCCCACCGCTGAACGGATCAAAAGTCTTCGCTGCAGAGACTGCTGTTTTTACACATCCACACTGTGCGAACGTGTTTCCAGCAAATGCCCCACCGGAACCGGAGAAAACAGCGTGTAAATGATTGTTATTTTCAGGGTCGACAAGAGCTTGCTTTGGTCCTGCATCAAAAAGCCGTTCACCAGTAGAAGATACTACCATAACAGAAACGGTATACTGCATGTTCTCCTGAAGTGCTGGTATGTTCTCTGGGTCAAACGGCTCAGCCAGCCACCATTGCTTAAGTTTCTCAATGGTTTTCCCATCGCCAGCGCAAAAAATAGCGCCACCAGGACGGTGAGATATCTTGTTGAATCCAGTATCGTCTGCATACAAGATATACGCACCATCAATCAGATCCAGTTTTGCAGACCACCTAGTGTCAGATGCAACAAGATTGTTATCACAATCGTATGCTGTTGTAGTCATTGACAGACTTCCTTGTGAAAAGTTCACAGACTTTACAGGAGCGTCTAGGTTGGAATCTAATCGTTAGATCATATTAATAACATAGAATATTACGGGAATTATTGTACATGCTTGGAAAAAGACTGCATTGGCGGGAGTTTGACTAGTTACACTCCCTGCGTAACGTGAATGATATGCCGCGTTTCAATCCCGTTTTGGTCGTAACAGAGCGAGTCAACCCATTTGTCTGTACACTTCAATTTGTCCAAGAAATACTTACCGCACTGATCCGTTTTCAAGCCGTGATTATTTGCGATACGTCTAATATTGTTTGCAATGCCTCCGAGTCGCTGAACCACTTCTCCAGCAGTGGTGTATGTTATTCGAGCATCGGCAGAAGTATAGATAAGTGGGTTAACCAGCGGTATCCTTAGAGCCGTAAATGCCATGTTGATTGATATTATCGCCACAATGGTCCGGCAGGACTACGAAACTCGCCGTAAACTCCAACAATAAGGCATTGAGCGAACCAAAAGCCAAGTCGTTTACATTGGTAGGGAGAAAAATCATGAAGCACCTGCAATCGTCAGGACGATTCTGGAGCAAGGAGTAAAACCTGAACTCATCATGAAGGCAGCAAGAATCAGCCGAGCGACTTACTACCGTATAAAAAGTGAGCTATCAGTCGTAAAATCAGAATAACCTTTGAAAAGTCGTCAGGCTTGTTTCATCAGCTAAAACCAGTTTTTCTGACCACAACGCCTGGGGGCACCTATTGGGGCATCCACCAAAATCGAAAACAAAATTATTTAGAATTCAAATTGTTAATTGATTTTTTGATTCCTGCAGGGGACACCATCCTTGTGTTTATCCCTAAAACCACATAAAAACCGTAAATTAAATTCGAACTAGCAGGCCGAATAAGGCACACCAGGAACTCGTGGTTTTATTCATTATGAAGTGGTTTTTACCTGTTCTCTTAGCCAGGTAATAAACGCTTCAATTTTTGGCCACTGCCTGCCCGGTAATGTGGTGATGTAATAATGCTGATGGCATTTCACCGTCATATCGCCAAACGGCGCGACGAGCTCACCACTGGCAAGCCTTTTTTGTACCAGGCGTTTTCTTCCCATCGCCACCCCAATATGATTCATCGCGGCAATAACAGCTAAATCAGAACGATCAAAGCCAATTCCAGAAGATGTCGGCAAATTAACCGCATAATGTTGCGCCCAACTATGCCATTCATCCGTACCGGAGTCGTTGCTCCATGCCTGTCTGTCATGGAGCAACGTACAGTGACACAGGTTAATTACCGTGTTGGTTAAAGCATGTCTTTGAGCGTATTCCGGGCTACATACTGGCAGGATTTCTTCATCCATCAGAAAGTGATGAGTGAGTTGCGCTGACGGCGCATCATCAAAGTAGATCGCCAAATCGATTCCGGCACGTTGCAGATTGACGTTGTCATTACCAGTGAGCACGGTGAGCGAAATAGACGGATACCGGCGTGTAAAGTCACCTAATGCGGACACCAACCAGCATTGGGCGATAGAGGGCCGGGAATACAGAGTTAACGTTCCCGATAACTCCTGATTTTTGATATCAAGAATTTCCTGGTTCAGGGTATCCAGCGACGATTTTAGCGCCCAATAAACACGTTTCCCCTCGTGCGTTAATTCCACTTTGCGATGGGAACGAACAAACAACTGAATGCCCAATTCTTCTTCCAGCTGATTGATACGGTGACTTACCGCACTGGGGCTCAGCGACAATTCCTCTGCCGCCAGGGCGAAGGACTGATGCCTGGCAGCCACTTCAAAAGTATGCATTTTTGATAATTGCCAGCCGTTAAGCAGCCGATTTCTTATTTCACGAAGGGGTTCCATAATCACCTCATTTTTCGCTTAAGTGTAAAAAAATAGCGGCAAAATTTCAGCTATGAGATGAGCTAAAGTGAACCATATCTCAATTCACCTTCATTTTTAGATGTAAATCACTCCATTGATGCAATTTACCTCATGTGAAAGGCAAATTTTATCGTTTGTCAGCCTGCGTTGTTTTTTTGTCCAATATCATCAGGTTAATCACAGGGGAAGGTGAGATATGCACTCTCAAATCTGGGTTGTGAGCACGCTGCTTATCAGCATCGTGTTAATTGTACTGACCATCGTGAAGTTCAAATTCCACCCGTTTCTGGCGCTGTTGCTGGCCAGCTTCTTCGTGGGAACGATGATGGGCATGGGGCCACTGGATATGGTAAATGCTATTGAAAGTGGAATTGGCGGAACGCTGGGGTTCCTCGCAGCGGTTATCGGCCTTGGCACGATACTGGGAAAAATGATGGAAGTATCCGGGGCCGCAGAAAGAATTGGTCTGACACTTCAACGCTGCCGCTGGCTTTCAGTTGATGTCATTATGGTGCTGGTTGGCCTGATTTGTGGCATCACGCTGTTTGTTGAAGTGGGCGTCGTGCTATTGATTCCTCTGGCTTTTTCAATTGCCAAAAAAACCAATACCTCATTATTAAAGCTTGCCATTCCGCTATGTACCGCATTGATGGCAGTGCACTGCGTGGTTCCTCCACATCCGGCTGCTTTATATGTTGCCAATAAGCTGGGCGCAGATATCGGTTCGGTGATCGTCTACGGTTTGCTGGTTGGGCTGATGGCATCACTGATCGGTGGCCCACTTTTCCTTAAATTTCTGGGTCAACGACTGCCCTTTAAACCTGTACCCACAGAGTTTGCAGATCTCAAAGTTCGCGATGAAAAAACACTACCGTCATTAGGCGCAACGTTATTCACCATACTGCTACCCATTGCGCTGATGTTGGTTAAAACGATTGCCGAATTGAATATGGCGCGTGAGAGTGGTTTGTATATCTTGGTTGAGTTTATTGGCAACCCTATCACTGCCATGTTTATCGCCGTGTTTGTCGCCTATTATGTGTTGGGTATACGCCAGCATATGAGCATGGGGACGATGCTCACACATACGGAAAATGGCTTCGGTTCTATTGCTAATATTTTGCTGATTATCGGGGCCGGAGGCGCATTCAACGCCATTTTAAAAAGCAGCAGTCTCGCTGATACGCTGGCAGTTATTCTCTCCAATATGCATATGCACCCGATTCTTCTGGCCTGGTTAGTGGCTCTTATTCTGCATGCGGCAGTGGGCTCCGCTACCGTGGCAATGATGGGGGCAACGGCAATTGTTGCACCCATGCTGCCGCTTTATCCCGACATCAGCCCGGAAATTATTGCGATTGCTATCGGTTCAGGTGCAATTGGCTGCACGATCGTTACGGACTCGCTTTTCTGGCTAGTGAAGCAATATTGCGGCGCTACGCTCAATGAAACATTTAAATACTATACGACAGCGACATTTATCGCTTCAGTCGTCGCTCTGGCGGGCACATTCCTGCTGTCATTTATCATCTAAGCGCAAAGAGACGTACTATGGAAAACGCTAAAATGAACTCGCTCATCGCCCAGTATCCGTTGGTAAAGGATCTGGTTGCTCTTAAAGAAACCACCTGGTTTAATCCTGGCACGACCTCATTGGCTGAAGGTTTACCTTATGTTGGCCTGACCGAACAGGATGTTCAGGACGCCCATGCGCGCTTATCCCGTTTTGCACCCTATCTGGCAAAAGCATTTCCTGAAACTGCTGCCACTGGGGGGATTATTGAATCAGAACTGGTTGCCATTCCAGCTATGCAAAAACGGCTGGAAAAAGAATATCAGCAACCGATCAGCGGGCAACTGTTACTGAAAAAAGATAGCCATTTGCCCATTTCCGGCTCCATAAAAGCACGCGGCGGGATTTATGAAGTCCTGGCACACGCAGAAAAACTGGCTCTGGAAGCGGGGTTGCTGACGCTTGATGATGACTACAGCAAACTGCTTTCTCCGGAGTTTAAACAGTTCTTTAGCCAATACAGCATTGCTGTGGGCTCAACCGGAAATCTGGGGTTATCAATCGGCATTATGAGCGCCCGCATTGGCTTTAAGGTGACAGTTCATATGTCTGCTGATGCCCGGGCATGGAAAAAAGCGAAACTGCGCAGCCATGGCGTTACGGTCGTGGAATATGAGCAAGATTATGGTGTTGCCGTCGAGGAAGGACGTAAAGCAGCGCAGTCTGACCCGAACTGTTTCTTTATTGATGACGAAAATTCCCGCACGTTGTTCCTTGGGTATTCCGTCGCTGGCCAGCGTCTTAAAGCGCAATTTGCCCAGCAAGGCCGTATCGTCGATGCTGATAACCCTCTGTTTGTCTATCTGCCGTGTGGTGTTGGCGGTGGTCCTGGTGGCGTCGCATTCGGGCTTAAACTGGCGTTTGGCGATCATGTTCACTGCTTTTTTGCCGAACCAACGCACTCCCCTTGTATGTTGTTAGGCGTCCATACAGGATTACACGATCAGATTTCTGTTCAGGATATTGGTATCGACAACCTTACCGCAGCGGATGGCCTTGCAGTTGGTCGCGCATCAGGCTTTGTCGGGCGGGCAATGGAGCGTCTGCTGGATGGCTTCTATACCCTTAGCGATCAAACCATGTATGACATGCTTGGCTGGCTGGCTCAGGAAGAAGGTATTCGTCTTGAACCTTCAGCACTGGCGGGTATGGCCGGACCTCAGCGCGTGTGTGCATCAGTAAGTTACCAACAGATGCACGGTTTCAGCGCAGAACAATTGCGTAATGCCACTCATCTGGTGTGGGCGACGGGAGGTGGAATGGTGCCGGAAGAAGAGATGAATCAATATCTGGCAAAAGGCCGTTAATAACGTTTCAACGCAGCATCGCAATCCTTTCCCTGGGTGAGCGATGCTGCCGATGGCGCAGACTTAAGATCCCCGGTCTTACCCGCTATAACCCCCTCCTTTTATCATCACCCAACGCCTTTCGCTGTAAACGGCGGTTTCGCAAACCAAACCAAAACCGTAAGTAAGATAAAAGCAATAGCCGCCATACGGAAAATCTCATTTGCAGAAATAGAAAGTGACTGCTGGGTTATTTCATTATTAATTTCATTAAGAACTCCTGAAAGCGAACCATAGTATTTATCCATAATTTGTGACGATGAATTAAACACGGGGTTAAATTGATCGATGGTTGCTGTCAACTGACTATGGTGTAACGATTCGCGTCGTCCCCACAGCGTCATTGTCAACGACGTACCAACTGATCCTGACAAGGTACGAAAAAAATTACTCATACTCGAGGCATTGGCAAATTTATTATCTGGCAAGCCTGAAAACGAAATCGTTGTTAAGGGTAAAAAGAAACAGGCAACGGCGAATCCCTGAAAAAACTGCGGCATAATGATACCTGTAAAATCAATCGTTGGCATAAATGTCACAGAACGCCAGTAATAGCAAACCGCATACATCAAAAAACTGAATGTCACCAACACCCGCATGTCTATTTTGTTGCCATAACGTCCTATCAAAGGTGAAATTAATAGTGGCATGATGCCGATGGGCGCATAAGCAAGTCCGGCCCATATCGCATTATACCCCATCGTTTCCTGGAGTAACTGCGGCATAAGGACGATCGCTCCAGAGTAAAATAAATACGCGCATGTGATACTCACAATACCAATGGTGAAGTTACGGGACTTAAACAAACTGAGATCAAGAATCGGGTTCTCTGAGGTCGACTCCCAAATGACTAAAGAGATCAGAGAAATAACTGATACTACTGTTAATATTATTATCGTACTCGAGTTGAACCAATCCAGATCGCGCCCTTTATCAAGCATAATTTGCAAGCCACCAACACCGAGCACTAACAGGGTCAGTCCTGGTAGATTCATTTTGACCGGTGAAGTCTCAGTTTCTCTTCCTTTAAGTAAGGTTAAGCATAATGTCAGGACGACAATCCCCATAGGGACATTGATTAAAAATATCCAACCCCAGCTAAAGTTATCACAAATATAGCCGCCCAATATCGGCCCACATATCGGAGCGATAATCACGGTCATTGACCATAATGCCAGAGCAAATGTCCTTTTTTCTGGTGGGTAATTCCTTAATAATAAACTCTGTGACAGTGGAATTAACGGCCCCGCCATTAACCCCTGAACGACTCTAAAAAATATCAGCACATCAAGATTGGTCGATAGGCTACACATTAATGAAGACAGCGAAAAAAAGGTTACTGAAAGTAAAAATAATCTTAATTCGCCTATTCTTTGTGCCAACCTGCCAGTAACAGGGATCGCAATGGCATTTGCTACACCAAACGAGGTGATAACCCAGGTGCCTTCGTCTGTTGATGCTCCCAGAAAGCCAGATATTGTCGGTATTGCGACGTTAGAAATAGTGGAATCCAACATTTGCATAAATGTCGCTAATGACAATGCAATAGTGACGCACCATAACGTCCCACCGGTTAATGGTGCCGGAGTTGATTTAGTGATTGCCATTAAAGTTGTCCATTATGCGAAATAATGTTGCTAATTTCTTTTTCTATCGGACTGGTATCGATAACTAAAGCCTTACTGGTATAAGCCGGCATGGAGGTCACGGTTGAAGCCAGCTCAGGCATCTCGGCAATGTCTTCGTTCTTCGTATCAATAGTTGCTGTCATCGATAAACCAATACGCAAGGGATGTTCCATGAGTTCTTTTGGATCAAGAGAAACTTCAACCGGTACACGCTGAACGATTTTGATCCAGTTCCCTGTCGCATTTTGTGCAGGTAATAAGGAGAACGCATTGCCGGTTCCCATATTGATCCCTGTCACCCGACCATGAAACACAACATTTTCACCATAAAGATCGCTGATAATATTGACCGATTGACCAATCCGTACATCCGTGAGTTGTGTTTCTTTAAAGTTGGCATTAACCCACATTTGACGTGCCGGTACGACAGCCATTAACGATTGTCCGGGGCTCACTGTTTCGCCGACCTGAACACTTCTCTGGGCAATATAGCCGGTAACCGGACTCTTAATATCCGTACGTTTAAGCGCCAACCAGGCTTCTTTAGTTGCATCCGCCGCTTCAACGACTTGTGGCTGACGGTTTAATGGTGTGTTCATTACTAAAGCTTTATTCGCTTTATAAGCCTGGATAGCGGCATTCAATGCCGCTTTGCTACTTATTAACGTATCTTTGGTATGCTCCAGCGTTTCTTTTGAAATAACCCCCTGCTTCGCTAACGGCACTCGACGGTTATAATCTTCTAAAGATTGTTGATACTGAATACGTGCTGAAGCGACTTCGGCACTGTATTGTTTATCCTGTAAGTATAGTTTATTCGTTTGCCGAACAATATTTGCCAGATTATTTTTAGCTTTATTGAGTGCGATAGTGGCATCAGTTTTATCCAGTGAAACTAAAATGTCACCTTGTCGAACGTAGTTCGTATCTTTATGATTAACGACAGTGACACTACCTGAGACTTGTGCAGAAATTGGATCTGCATTCCCCGTGACATAGGCGTCATCTGTACTAATCATGTCTTCTAATTCCATTGACCAATAGGCATAGGCACCTGAAAACGCAATAAATAAAACTACCGCCAATAAAGAAAAGTATTTTCTTCTGTTAGAATGTTTTTTATTTGAATTAATCTGTTCCACTATTATCTCTCATTTCTCATAGATGAAATTTATGAATTGAATGAAAAGAGCATTCATTCTTCATATCAAACACAGTGCATGTGTTGCACATTATCCCAGGAACGTTGGAGGCCTAATTTAAATGAGGTGCAAAAAAAACAACAGAGGACTAAACCGTGGCTTTTGCAATACAATTCTTACGCCTGTAGGATTAGTAAGAAGACTTATAGTGCCAACTTGAAACTATAAATCATAGGTACAATCCCTGATTTTATTGTTGACATTTCATTTATGCCGACTATTTATATGGTATACTTGTCGAATTATCTTAAAGGAAGCTCAGATTTTCTTATTTTTATTGAGAAAATGAGATGACGCCTTATGTCTGTATTACTACAGGGAGAAGGGAGATGCTTCATTGCAAAGGGAATAATCTATGAACGCAATAATTATTGATGACCATCCTCTTGCTATCGCAGCAATTCGTAATTTATTGATCAAAAACGATATTGAAATCTTAGCAGAGTTGACTGAAGGCGGAAGTGCCGTTCAGCGGGTGGAAACACTTAAGCCTGATATCGTCATCATTGATGTCGATATCCCCGGAGTTAACGGTATCCAGGTGTTAGAAACGCTGAGGAAGCGCCAATATAGCGGAATTATTATTATCGTCTCCGCTAAAAATGACCATTTTTACGGGAAACATTGTGCTGATGCTGGCGCTAATGGTTTCGTGAGTAAAAAAGAAGGCATGAACAATATCATTGCGGCTATTGAAGCTGCAAAAAATGGCTACTGCTATTTCCCCTTCTCTCTCAACCGGTTTGTTGGAAGTTTAACGTCCGACCAGCAAAAACTCGACTCCTTATCGAAACAAGAAATTAGTGTCATGCGGTATATTCTTGATGGCAAGGATAATAATGACATTGCTGAAAAAATGTTCATCAGCAACAAAACTGTCAGCACTTATAAAAGTCGCCTGATGGAAAAATTAGAATGTAAATCACTGATGGATCTTTACACATTCGCACAACGTAACAAAATCGGCTAACCACATGAAGTTTTTACCCTATATTTTTCTTCTCTGTTGTGCTCTTTGGTCGACCATGAGTTTCGCAGACGAAGATTACATCGAATATCGTGGCATCAGTAGTAACAACCGTGTCACACTTGATCCACTACGTCTGAGCAACAAGGAATTACGTTGGTTAGCGAGCAAAAAAAATCTTGTGATTGCAGTACACAAGTCCCAAACGGCTACCTTGTTGCATACCGATTCGCAGCAACGGGTTCGTGGTATTAATGCTGATTATTTAAATCTTTTAAAAAGAGCGTTAAATATCAAATTAACACTCCGGGAATACGCCGATCATCAAAAAGCAATGGACGCGCTGGAAGAAGGTGAAGTCGATATAGTGTTATCACATTTAGTTGCTTCGCCGCCTCTTAATGATGACATTGCTGCAACCAAACCATTGATAATTACCTTTCCGGCGCTGGTAACCACCCTTCACGACTCAATGCGACCGCTTACCTCACCAAAACCAGTAAATATTGCTCGGGTAGCAAATTACCCCCCAGACGAGGTAATTCATCAATCATTTCCAAAAGCAACAATTATCTCTTTTACAAATTTATATCAGGCATTAGCATCCGTCTCAGCTGGGCACAATGATTACTTTATTGGTAGTAACATCATTACCAGCAGTATGATTTCCCGCTATTTCACTCACTCCTTAAATGTAGTGAAATATTATAACTCGCCGCGTCAATATAATTTTTTCTTGACCAGAAAAGAATCTGTCATTCTTAATGAAGTACTCAATAGATTTGTTGATGCTTTAACAAATGAAGTTCGCTATGAAGTATCACAAAATTGGCTTGATACAGGAAACCTGGCCTTTCTGAACAAACCATTAGAACTCACTGAACATGAAAAACAGTGGATTAAGCAGCATCCCAATTTAAAGGTGCTGGAAAATCCTTACTCGCCCCCCTATTCTATGACGGATGAAAATGGCTCGGTTCGGGGCGTTATGGGGGACATTCTTAATATTATTACCTTGCAAACAGGTTTAAATTTTTCTCCGATCACCGTTTCACACAATATCCATGCTGGAACACAGCTTAGCCCCGGAGGATGGGATATAATACCTGGCGCTATTTATAGTGAAGATCGAGAAAATAATGTTTTATTTGCTGAAGCCTTCATAACAACGCCTTACGTTTTTGTCATGCAAAAAGCGCCTGACAGTGAACAAACATTAAAAAAAGGAATGAAAGTTGCCATTCCATATTATTATGAGCTGCATTCGCAATTAAAAGAGATGTATCCGGAGGTTGAATGGATACAGGTCGATAATGCCAGCGCTGCATTTCACAAGGTTAAGGAAGGTGAACTTGATGCTCTGGTCGCGACACAGTTAAATTCGCGTTACATGATCGATCATTACTATCCTAATGAACTTTATCATTTTCTTATTCCTGGCGTTCCGAATGCATCGCTTTCGTTCGCTTTTCCTCGCGGAGAACCGGAACTTAAGGATATTATTAATAAAGCACTGAATGCAATTCCCCCAAGCGAAGTTCTGCGCCTGACGGAAAAATGGATTAAAATGCCCAATGTGACCATTGACACATGGGACCTATATAGCGAGCAATTTTATATTGTTACGACATTATCCGTTTTATTAGTTGGCAGTAGCCTTTTATGGGGATTCTACCTGTTACGCTCAGTTCGTCGTCGTAAAGTCATTCAGGGTGATTTAGAAAACCAAATATCATTCCGAAAAGCACTCTCGGATTCCTTACCGAATCCAACTTATGTTGTAAACTGGCAAGGTAATGTCATTAGTCATAATAGTGCTTTTGAACATTATTTCACTGCGGATTACTACAAAAATGCAATGTTACCATTAGAAAACAGTGACTCACCCTTTAAAGATGTTTTTTCTAATGCGCATGAAGTCACAGCAGAAACGAAAGAAAATCGAACAATATACACACAGGTATTTGAAATTGATAATGGCATCGAGAAAAGATGCATTAATCACTGGCATACATTATGCAATCTTCCTGCAAGTGACAATGCAGTATATATTTGTGGTTGGCAAGATATTACTGAAACGCGTGATCTAATTAATGCACTCGAGGTAGAAAAAAATAAAGCGATAAAGGCTACCGTAGCAAAAAGTCAGTTTCTGGCAACGATGAGTCACGAAATAAGAACACCAATAAGCTCTATTATGGGCTTCCTGGAACTTCTGTCGGGTTCTGGTCTTAGCAAAGAGCAACGGGTGGAGGCGATTTCACTTGCCTACGCCACCGGACAATCACTCCTCGGCTTAATTGGTGAAATCCTTGATGTCGACAAAATTGAATCGGGTAACTATCAACTTCAACCACAATGGGTCGATATCCCTACTTTAGTCCAGAACACTTGTCACTCTTTCGGTGCGATTGCTGCAAGCAAATCGATCGCATTAAGTTGCAGCAGTACGTTTCCTGAACATTACCTGGTTAAGATCGACCCTCAGGCGTTTAAGCAGGTCTTATCAAATTTACTTAGTAATGCTCTCAAATTTACCACCGAGGGGGCAGTAAAAATTACGACCTCCCTGGGTCACATTGATGACAACCACGCTGTTATCAAAATGACGATTATGGATTCTGGAAGTGGATTATCGCAGGAAGAACAACAACAACTGTTTAAACGCTACAGCCAAACAAGTGCAGGTCGTCAGCAAACAGGTTCTGGTTTAGGCTTAATGATCTGCAAAGAATTAATTAAAAATATGCAGGGCGATTTGTCATTAGAAAGTCATCCTGGCATAGGAACAACATTTACGATCACAATCCCGGTAGAAATTAGCCAGCAAGTGGCGACTGTCGAGGCAAAAGCAGAACAACCCATCACACTACCTGAAAAGTTGAGCATATTAATCGCGGATGATCATCCGACCAACAGGCTATTACTCAAACGCCAGCTAAATCTATTAGGATATGATGTTGATGAAGCCACTGATGGTGTGCAAGCGCTACACAAAGTCAGTATGCAACATTATGATCTGCTTATTACTGACGTTAATATGCCGAATATGGATGGTTTTGAGTTGACTCGCAAACTCCGTGAGCAAAATTCTTCCTTACCCATCTGGGGGCTTACAGCCAACGCACAGGCTAACGAACGTGAAAAAGGGTTAAGTTGCGGCATGAACTTATGTTTGTTCAAACCGTTGACCCTGGATGTACTGAAAACACATTTAAGTCAGTTACACCAAGTTGCGCATATTGCACCTCAGTATCGCCACCTTGATATCGAAGCCCTGAAAAATAATACGGCGAACGATCTACAACTGATGCAGGAGATTCTCATGACTTTCCAGCATGAAACGCATAAAGATCTACCCGCTGCGTTTCAAGCACTAGAAGCTGGCGATAACAGAACTTTCCATCAGTGTATTCATCGCATCCACGGTGCGGCTAACATCCTGAATTTGCAAAAGTTGATTAATATTAGCCATCAGTTAGAAATAACACCTGTTTCAGATGACAGTAAGCCTGAAATTCTTCAGTTGCTGAACTCTGTAAAAGAACACATTGCAGAGCTGGACCAGGAGATTGCTGTTTTCTGTCAGAAAAATGACTAAATAGCGGCTCCCACAATGTTCAAATGTGGGAGCTATTTACCAGCACATCTTACATTTATGATGAGAACTCCTGGCGAATTTGTTCCCCATGCTGGTCGAGCGTTGCCGCTCCCGGCATAACATGCGGGTCCGCGCAGCCGCTGATTTTTATCGGATTACCCGGCATCATTATTCCCCCGGCTTCAATCAACATATTTCTCGCCTGAGTTTGTGGCAATTTAATGGCCTCAGCCACACTTAATAACGGCGCGACGGGTACACCAACTTCATGTATTCTGGCTAACCAAACTTCAGCTGCCTGCGTTTTTAACGTCCGCTCAATATATTGTTTAAGAATAGCCTGGTTTTGTACGCGTAAAATATTGCTGCTAAATCGGGGATCATTAACCAGTTCCGTAAGCTCCAGTGCCTGGCATAACGCAGAAAAAAGCTTGTCATTACCACAACAAATCGTAATCGGCTTATCCTGAGTATTGAAAACATCAAAAGGTGCCATGTAGGGATGGCGATTTCCCAGACGTTGTGGTGACTTCCCAGTTGCGATATATGCCATCAGACCATGCTCCAGAAAACTCAGCGTGGCATCAAACATCGCTATATCGACATGCGCCCCTCTCTGGCTCTTTTCGCGGCCATAAAGTGCACTCACTATTCCGCTGAATAAATAGACACCGCCGCATAGATCCGCAAGAGATGTACCAACGCGCACTGGCGGAGCATCAGGATATCCTGTTTCCATCATTATCCCGCTCATTGCCTGAATGATGGTATCGTAGGCAGGAGCATCTTTTAGCGGACCGGTATGTCCGAAACCTGACGATGAAGCATATATGAGGCGCGGGTTGATTTCTTGAAGCGTTTCCCATGAAAACCCCAGTTTTTCCATTGTACCTGGGCGAAAATTCTCAGCTAATACATCAGCTTGTTTGAGCATATTTATAAATATACTTTTATCGTGATCATTCTTTAAATCAAGAACCACACTCTCTTTGCCATGATTAATAAAACTGTAATAGAGTGACTGTCCATCCACATAGGGACCAAATGTGCGGGTATCATCACCATGACCCGGCGGCTCAACTTTAATTACCCTTGCGCCCATATTACAAAGAAGTTGAGTTCCGAAAGGTCCATTAAGGACATGTGTCATATCGATAACTAATAAGCCTTCAAACGGCCCTTTGCTTTCATTATTTGTCATTTGCTTATGCCTTGAAAAAAGCCGAAGGTGAAAAGACACTTCGGCATTTATGTAAAATCAATAACATGATTAATTATGAAACCAGTCGACTGACATAAATCCACAAGGGAGCCGTGACGACAAAGCCCAGTACGCTCACAGCCAATGACGCTGTACCAGTACGGGTGTAGACATTAAACCGGCTGGCAATAATGATTCCGGAGAATGCCGGCGGTAATGCGCCTGCCAGTACCATCATCTGCAGATGTTCGCTGTTCAAATGACATGCCATACCAACGAGAAGCAGTGCCAGTGGCATCAGAATCAGCTTCAGGAAGGTGTTATAAGCAATTTCGGCACTGAACTCGAATTTATGTGCAGCCAGAGTCAACCCCGCAGCGAATACCGCTACCCCTGAGTTAGCCTTCGCAATCAGATTAAAGGTTGGGTCCCATGCTGCCGGAATTTTTACCCCAACCAACACCAGGATCGTTGCCAGAACAGGTGCCCATACTACTGGCTCCTTTGCCGCAGAAATTAATGCGCTCAGATTACTATTCTTCTTACCATCCGCTCCTGAAGAAGGATTCAGCAAATACAGACCAATAGGAATAGTAATTGCGTTAACAATAATAGAAATAATTGCTACCACTAAACCTGTTGATACGGAATCACCATAAATAGGATCGAGAACTGCAAACCCCAGGAATCCAATGGTAGGTGAACCTGCAATTAATGCACATACAGCTGCTTCTGCATGGGTACGTTTAAAAAATTTGTAGCAACCGAACCAGGAGAAAAAGAAACATCCGACAATAACCACAAGTGATACAAGGGTCAGACGAGTGTCCGCAAAAATCATTTCCCTGTTTGCCCGAGTAATAGATACAAATAGAGCCGCAGGAAGCGCGTAGTTTAATACCAGTTTATTAAATGCCCGAGCTTGATCTTCTGAAAATGTTTCTCGTCTGCCGCTAAAATAACCCAACAGCATGATTACGATAATAGGCAATAAATCGCCAATAAAAAATGTTAGCATAATAGTATTTCCGATAAGGGTCCCCTCACCATCGCATAATGAGTTGGCAAGAGGAGACGATGTCAGTATTTAATTACCAGCGACTTGTTTTGGGTTAAGTTTGGTAATATGGCCACTTTCAGTTCCTGCTGCAGGGTCGATGACCACATTAATAATGGTCGGTTTGCGCGACTGAATACCGGTGGTTAAAGCATGACGAAGTTCATCTGTCGTGGTGACGTTATAGCCAACGCCACGAAACGCATCCATTAATTTGTCATACCTTGCATGGTGCAACAGATCCGTTGGTGATGGTGCACCAGCGCCACTGAGATCAACACCGTCTCCTCTGTAGATGCCGCCATTATTAAAAATAACGATCGTCACCGGCAGGTTATATCGACAAATCGTTTCAATTTCCATCCCACTGAAACCAAAAGCACTATCACCTTCAATGGCGACAACCGGAGAACCAGAAGTCACGCTAGCACCGATGGCATAGCCCATACCGATGCCCATGACACCCCAGGTACCACAATCCAGACGACGACGTGGTTTATACATATCAATAATATTTCGTGCATTATCCAGGGTATTTGCACCTTCATTAACTAAATAAATATCCTGGTTCTCGCGCAATACGTCGCGCACAGCACTTAATGCATTAAAGTAATTTAATGGTTGAGTATCTGTACTTAATTTTTCATGCATTTTTTGTGCATTTTGCTGCTTGTGGATATTTAAAATATCGCGCCATACCAGTGGAGTCGTAAATGTGTTTTGTTTCAGTTCTGCCAGCATACCTTGCATACTGGATGCAATATCACCAACGACTGGCACAGCAATGGGGCGGTTGCTGTCAATTTCCTGCGGTTCAATATCCAGTTGAATAAACTGTGTATCTGCCGCCCATCCTTTTTTACCGTGTGCCAATAACCAATTCAGTCGTGCACCAACAAGCATGACAACGTCAGCATTTGCCAGGGCAAACGAACGCGCAGCTGCCGCAGAAAGTGGATGCGTATCTTCAAGGATCCCTTTCGCCATAGACATTGGCAGGAATGGAATCTGAGCACTTTCAATAAATTCACGAAGCTGTTCATCAGCTTGTGAATACGCCGCGCCTTTGCCAAGGATAATTAATGGCCGTTCAGCTTTTGCTAAAAGCGAAATTGCGCTAGTGACTGACTTCGGGCATGGCAATAATGCTGGCGACGGATTTTCAACTTTAACAATCGTGGTTAACGCTTCGTCTTTTTCCATCGTCGCGGCCAGGACATTTGCTGGCAAATCAAGATAAACTCCGCCAGGGCGACCCGATACAGAGACCCGGATAGCGCGTGCCAATGCAATGCCAAGATCCTGCGGCTGATTAACGCGAAATGCTGCTTTGGCATACGGTTTTGCCGCATTCATTTGGTCCAGCTCTTCATAATCACCTTGCTGTAGGTCGACGATCGCGCGGTCGCTGGAGCCGCTAATCATGATCATCGGAAAACCATTTACCGTTGCGTTGGCCAATGCGGTCAAACCATTGAGGAATCCTGGCGCAGAAACTGTCAGGCAGATCCCCGGTTTTTGGGTAAGAAAACCGCTTGCCGCAGCGGCATAGCCTGCCGACTGCTCATGACGAAAACCAATATAACGAATGCCTTCCGCCTGGGCATGGCGTGCCATATCCGTCACAGGAATACCTACAACACCATAAATAGTGTCAATATTATTCTGTTTTAATGCTTCAACGATGATATGCATACCATCTGTCATTTGAAGTTGATCTGACATGATTAATAACCTCGAAATTTTTATAAATTGGGAGCCAGAAGCCCCCGTTAATATCAGATGGCGTGGTTTTGCTTCATTGCAGCAATTTCATCGTCGCTATAACCCAGCTCCTGCAATACAGCAGCGGTATGTTCACCTAATAGCGGCGCAGCTTTAATATCCGGCGTAAAGGCAGAGAATTTCATTGGACAACCAACGGTCAGATATTTTCCACGCAACGGTTGTTCCACTTCAACAACACTGCCACTTTGGCGCAAAGAGGGATCAAGTGAAATTTCTTTCATACTTAAAACCGGTGCACAAGGAATATCAAACTGAGTCAAATAGGCCACCGCTTCATGTTTATCAATAGTGACAGTGTATTTTTCGATTTCAGCAAAAATATCGAAAATATGTGGCTGTCGTGCATGGGCTGTACTGTATGCCGGATCGGTAATCCATTCTGGTTTGCCGATGGCTTTACAGGTGTTTTCCCAGTTTTGCTCCTGAATAGTGAAATAAATATAGGCGTTAGGATCGGTTTCCCAGCCTTTACATTTCAGGATCCAGCCAGGCTGACCGCCACCACCTGCATTACCACCGCGGGGAACTGCATCACCAAATGTACCATTCGGATACTGCGGGTATTCTTCCAGATAACCCAATTTATCGAGACGCTGCTGGTCACGTAATTTCACGCGGCAAAGGTTCAATACGGCATCCTGCATTGACATGGTGACTCGTTGCCCACGCCCCGTTTTTTCGCGATGCAGCAAAGCAGCAAGTAAACCGATCAGCAAATGCATTCCGGTGTTGCTGTCACCCAACGCTGCAGCGCTTACCAGCGGCGGACCATCCCAAAAACCCGTAGTGGATGCCGCGCCACCCGCTGCCTGAGCAACGTTTTCATAGGCTTTTACATTCACATAAGGCGAACACTCATCAAACCCTTTGATCGAACCAAAAATCAGACGTGGATTGATTTCTTGAATATGCTCCCAGGTGAAGCCCATGTGATCAATGGCCCCTGGATGAAAGTTCTCGACTAAGATATCAGCTTCGCGGATCAGCTTTTCCATTACCTCTTTGCCTTCCGCTGTTTTGGTATTTAACTCAATAGAACGTTTGTTACTGTTAAGCATGGTGAAGTAAAGCGCATCGATATCAGGAATATCTCGCAGCTGGTGACGCGTTACGTCACCAACGCCGGGACGTTCAATTTTAATAACGTCAGCGCCAAACCAGGCCAGCATTTGAGTACAAGATGGGCCAGATTGCACACCGGTGAAATCGAGAACTTTAATTCCTTGAAGTGGAGTTGACATAGCAATACCTATTAGTTAATTAAATATGTGTTAATTTAGCGTTTATTTAAGGCGTAATATCTTCTATAAATAACCCGCAAAATATCGTCGTAGCTGCACTCGATATTTTTAAAATCCTGTATCAAGTGCTGAAAATCATTTCATCGCCACTTCCAATTCCTTTCTGCATGGTAAGTAGTGAGGACGAAAAGAAGAATATGATAAATATTGATTCGTGGTAATCAGAGAGAGTCGCGACATTTGTGATGTTATTCTTACAACTGTAAGAAGCGCCGGTGATTTACAAGCAAGGGTATGATTACGCTTTTTAAAGCGTACCATAAAACATAACATAATAAATGATTTGTGATGACACAGGATTATTGCGGTTTACTTTGAGGAATATAAAATGCGAGTTTATAGCACCGCGAGCGCCAAATAATTTTATGACCACAACCTGTCGTATTGTGGTCATAAAAAATTGTCGGCTGGAGGGAGTTAAATCCTTTACCTCAATATACTGCCTGTCAGCATTAGTTCACAAACAGTGCTTCGCTATCGACGATGATTCCATCTTCCGCACCTTTAAGCGCCAGGTTTGCCTCGTAGTATTGCTTTTTATCAAGCAGTTTCTGCGCATCAGCAAGTGCATTACGAGTCTGTTTAAGTGGCATCAGATATTGGTTTTCCATTACGCCAACACCGGCCAGGCGAAGCTCTTCCATTGCGCCCTTTTTATCCCCTTTCGCCATTTTTTCATTGGCAATTTTTATCGCGGCTTCTTTTTCGGGAGTTGCTACATAACTCTCAGAAATTCCGACAGATGCATTAATGACAATATATTGGTCATCATTGAGATTGGTCTTTTTACCTGGCTTAGCGAACTTTGCCCATTCGGTACTGTCATCTGACAGCAAAGCGGAAGCTTCATTGGTCAGTTCTTTTGCCTTTTCTGGATCGCCATGAAACAGAGCCAGGCGCGCTACCTGCACGTCACGCATCGCATATAAACCTTGTTCAGAGATACGCTCTGCTGCCGCTGCCGTTTTCTGGGTTTGCTGAACTTGCTGAGTTTGCTGTTGTGCCGCTACCGGAGCATTATCAGCAGCCCATACAGTTGAAGATGCCAGAATTGCTGTGACCATCGTGGCCATAATTAAACGTTTCATACTTACCTCATTCTTTAACAGTTTTAGAAAACGCCGCCATCATATTGGGTGAGCATGAAATGAGAAATCAGAGAGCAACGGTCATTTTGAAAGGGTTATCTTACAGTTGTAGTTATTATCGCAAGAAGTATTTTAGTCTTACAATTGTAGGAATATGCTTCCTGTCGCAGAGAACTATTCTTATATACCACAAAGAGATGTCATTTATTATATCGATGTAAATACTGATTAATTAAATGTAAATACAGCCATAACATCGTAGGTTCTCAGTGAACCATTTTCAGGATAACTTTCTATGAAAGTAAACTTAATACTTTTCAGCTTATTTTTATTGGTCTCTATTATGGCATGCAATGTTTTTGCATTTTCCATTTCGGGTGGTGGAAGTGAGAGGAGCTATAAAGAGACTGAAAAAACATCAGCGATGACGACCACACACTCTACAAAACTTCAGCCATCACAGGCGATTTTGTTTAAGATGAGAGAAGATGCGCCACCATTAAACCTCACAGAAGAAATGCCGCCCCCTTTTCCGACAAAGGCGAATTATCTTATTCATCCTGTGCGATAGCGTCTTTCACATGGCAGGTGAACAATCATGTCTGATGCTGATGTGAACACCTGCCCAAATGAGCCATCCTGACCCACTACCGCCTGCCATACCCCACCATAAAGCGAATCATCAAGCCACAAGCCGGGGCAAGAAACATAAATATCCCCGTCACTAGTTCATTACCGCCAGTTAACCACATGGTGAAGTAATAAATGAGTGCAGCGAGGATCACCATGCCGAAGAAAGAAGAGACCGCCGATACCACGTTCAGTACCTGACCGATGTAGCCGCTTACGCAGACAATACACAGGGCGAGAAACATCCATAAATTAATCATAGCTCAACCTCCTGCCGCGCTAAAAAACCTGTAACTTCAGTCACTTTAATAGTAAGACAATCCTTAACCTCTGGCAATTTTTGCTAAGCATCAATGAAAACAGCATGTTAAATGCAAGACTGTTGTGTACGGAAAAATATTTACTTTGCACGATTAATAATCAGTAGCTGAAAGCAGTCAGCGAGTGATAAAGTACAGATACCGCATTCATGCTCCTCGTGGTTATGTCCTGACTAGTCTTTACACTCTTTACAGGAACCATTGTCGTACATGATGGCCCAACCAATTGAGTGTACCGCTGTCGACATGGAATCTTCTGCGATACAACAATTCGTATCTACAGAAGGTAACTATGTTTCCACAATGCAAATTTTCCCGCGAGTTTCTACATCCTCGCTACTGGCTCACATGGTTTGGGCTTGGTGTACTCTGGCTTTGGGTACAGCTTCCTTATCCTGTTCTCTGCTTTCTCGGCACGCGTATTGGCGCAATGGCGCGACCATTCCTGAAACGTCGTGAATCTATCGCCCGTAAAAACCTGGAACTTTGTTTCCCGCAGCATTCTGCGGAAGAACGCGAGAAGATGATTGCCGAAAACTTTCGTTCACTCGGCATGGCGCTGGTAGAAACCGGCATGGCATGGTTCTGGCCCGACAGTCGCGTACGTAAATGGTTTGATGTTGAAGGGTTGGATAACCTTAAACGCGCACAAATGCAAAATCGCGGCGTAATGGTTGTCGGCGTCCATTTTATGTCGCTGGAACTGGGCGGCCGCGTGATGGGACTGTGCCAACCAATGATGGCTACCTATCGTCCACATAATAATCAGCTGATGGAATGGGTGCAGACCCGTGGGCGCATGCGCTCTAACAAAGCGATGATCGGCAGAAATAATCTGCGCGGCATTGTCGGTGCACTGAAGAAAGGTGAAGCGGTATGGTTTGCTCCCGATCAGGATTATGGTCGTAAAGGCAGCTCCTTCGCGCCGTTCTTTGCGGTGGAAAATGTCGCCACAACCAATGGCACCTATGTTCTCTCCCGTCTCTCTGGCGCAGCCATGTTGACCGTAACGATGGTAAGAAAAGCGGATTACAGCGGATATCGTTTGTTCATCACCCCAGAGATGGAAGGCTACCCGACAGATGAAAATCAAGCCGCTGCCTATATGAACAAGATTATCGAGAAAGAGATCATGCGCGCACCGGAGCAGTACCTCTGGATCCACCGTCGCTTTAAAACGCGCCCGGTGGGAGAATCGTCGTTGTACATTTAACAAACTGCTCTTACTCTTTCCCTCCTCAAATCGGCCATAATAACCTCATGGTTTTTATGGCTTTTTTCTTAAGGTTTTTTCCTTCGCTGAATATCTAATTATTACCGTCAGAAATTAAACTGTCGCCGATATGAGACACTTGTAAGTTACTAAAAGTAAATAAGAAAATGCCTCTTGTCTCGTTTCAGTTTTAGGCGTACATTAGCGCCGTCTCGAGCAGTTTAGCTCAGAATTCTGGGGTGATGCCCACGGTAAAATACAGGGCTTTTAAGGTCGCTTTGCCCGGTGTCAACTCACTGTATCAGGTGTAATGAAGTCATTCAGGCGTAACAGTAATTACGCGGAGAGATGTAAAGTGAAATATTTCTTTATGGGCATTTCTTTTATGGTCATCGTTTGGGCCAGTACTTTTGCCCTGATGATCTAAAAGCAAACTGTGCAATGAAAAACAGGAGCCATCAGGCTCCTGTTTGCATTTCTGACGACGGTGTTTATTCCGCGTTTTCGTGAATATGTTTGCTGCTGGCGGGTAGTAAACCGTCGGCACGGAACATCGCTTTAATCCCTCTGATGGCCTGACGAATACGGTCGCGGTTTTCAATCAGTGCAAAGCGAACATGCGTATCACCATAGTCACCAAAGCCAATCCCCGGCGAGACACAAACCTTCGCTTCGTTAAGGAGCTTCTTGGCAAATTCCAGCGATCCCATGGCCGCATATGGTTCCGGGATTTTCGCCCAGACATACATCGAAGCCTTCGGCATTTCAACCATCCAGCCCGCTTCATGCAGCCCTTTAACCAATACATCACGGCGGCGTTTGTACTGTTCGGCAATGTCGCGCACGCACTGTTGATCGCCCTCCAGCGCCGCAATCGCCGCCACCTGCAACGGCGTAAAGGTGCCGTAATCGTGATAGCTTTTAATACGAGCCAGGGCGCTGACCAGCGTTTTGTTGCCAACCATAAAGCCGATACGCCAGCCCGCCATGTTGTAGCTTTTCGACAGCGTAAAGAACTCGACTGCCACATCGCGTGCACCCGGTACCTGCATAATTGACGGCGCTTTCCAGCCATCGTAGACGATATCGGCATAGGCCAGGTCATGGACCACCAGCACATCGTAGCGTTTCGCCAGCGCCACTACTTTTTCGAAGAACTCCAGTTCCACGCATTGCGCGGTTGGGTTTGACGGGAAGCCGAGGATCATCATCTTCGGTTTCGGATAACTTTCACGAATGGCTCGCTCCAGTTCGTTGAAGAAATCGACACCTTCCACCAGCGGCACTGAGCGTACCTGCGCCCCGGCAATCACCGCGCCATAAATATGGATCGGGTAACTTGGATTCGGCACCAGCACCGTGTCACCATGATCCAGCGTCGCCAGCATCAGATGCGCCAGGCCCTCTTTCGAACCAATAGTGACGATGGCTTCTGATTCCGGGTCGATTTCAACGTCGTAGCGATCCTGATACCAGCGGGAAATGGCGCGACGTAACCGCGGAATGCCGCGTGAAGTGGAGTAACCATGCGTGTCCGGGCGCTGGGCCACAGTACATAATTTTTCGACGATATGCGGCGGAGTCGCACCGTCCGGGTTACCCATGCTGAAATCGATAATATCTTCGCCGCGCCGACGCGCAGCCATTTTCAGTTCAGCGGTGATGTTAAAAACGTAGGGCGGGAGACGATCAATGCGCGTAAAGCGACGTTCAGGGCGAGTGTCAGCCATAATTTCCTCAGATTAACGTTAGCGCCCGGACCGTCCGAGCGACGCTGCCACAATGGTGGCTGTTTTGAAAATAGCCTGATTAATTTCTGTCTGTCCAGCGTTTTAGAACATTTTTATCAATGGCTTTAAATGAGGAACTCAACTTCAAAAACAGGAAATTTTTCTACGCTAACAAGAAAATTACCACCAATTTTATTAACATTATAATTTCAATAAATTTACCATCCAGAAGCGCATTATCAAGAGATACATTGCTAATACACCATTTATCTTTCAATCCCCTTTTAAATTTATGGTTTTTCCTCAAAAACGGCCTGCTGGTCATCAGCCTTCAGGTTACCTATCATAGAGGTTTAATCCTTATTCAGAGTCACCCGTGCACGAAATATTCAACATGCTGCTGGCGGTCTTCGATCGGGCAGCGTTAATGCTTATCTGCCTGTTCTTTCTCATCCGTATCCGCCTGTTTCGCGAACTGTTGCACAAGTCGGCGCACTCCCCAAAAGAATTGCTCGCCGTTACCGCCATTTTCTCGCTGTTCGCCCTGTTCAGCACCTGGTCCGGCGTTCCCGTAGAAGGCTCGCTGGTGAACGTACGTATTATCGCGGTGATGTCCGGCGGGATTCTGTTTGGCCCGTGGGTAGGCATCATTACCGGCGTGATTGCGGGTATTCACCGGTATTTAATTGATATCGGCGGCGTGACGGCGATCCCCTGCTTTATCACCAGCATTCTGGCGGGTTGTATATCGGGCTGGATCAACCTGAAAATCCCCAAAGCACAGCGCTGGCGCGTCGGTATTCTCGGCGGCATGTTGTGTGAGACGTTGACCATGATTCTGGTAATTGTCTGGGCACCAACTACCGCGTTGGGGATCGATATCGTCTCTAAAATCGGCATTCCAATGATCCTCGGTAGCGTCTGTATCGGCTTTATTGTGCTTCTGGTGCAAAGCGTTGAGGGCGAAAAAGAGGCCAGCGCCGCGCGGCAGGCCAAGCTGGCGCTGGATATCGCCAACAAAACGCTACCGCTGTTTCGCCATGTCAATAGCGAGTCATTACGCAAGGTCTGCGAAATTATCCGCGATGACATTCACGCCGATGCGGTGGCGATTACTAATACCGATCATGTGCTGGCCTATGTTGGCGTGGGTGAGCATAACTATCAGAATGGCGATGACTTCATTAGCCCGACGACCCGTCAGGCGATGAATTACGGAAAAATCATCATTAAAAACAATGATGAAGCCCACCGTACGCCGGAAATCCACTCGATGCTGGTGATCCCGCTTTGGGAGAAAGGCGTTGTGACCGGAACGCTGAAAATTTACTACTGCCACGCACATCAGATAACCTCGTCATTACAGGAAATGGCGGTTGGTCTGTCGCAAATCATCTCCACGCAACTGGAGGTTTCACGCGCCGAGCAGCTACGTGAAATGGCAAATAAGGCAGAGCTTCGCGCCCTGCAAAGCAAAATTAATCCCCATTTTCTGTTTAACGCTTTGAACGCTATTTCATCGTCAATCCGTCTGAATCCGGATACCGCTCGCCAGCTGATCTTTAATCTGTCGCGTTATCTGCGCTATAACATTGAATTAAAAGACGATGAGCAAATCGATATCAAAAAAGAGCTGTATCAAATTAAAGACTATATTGCCATTGAGCAGGCCCGCTTTGGCGACAAGCTCACGGTTATCTATGATATTGATGAAGAGGTGAATTGCTGCATTCCCAGCCTGCTGATCCAGCCGTTGGTGGAGAATGCCATTGTCCACGGTATCCAGCCTTGCAAAGGTAAAGGCGTTGTCACCATCAGCGTTGCAGAGTGCGGCAATCGGGTACGCATTGCGGTGCGGGATACCGGGCACGGCATCGATCCAAAGGTGATTGAGCGGGTCGAAGCGAATGAAATGCCGGGCAATAAAATTGGCCTGCTGAATGTTCATCATCGCGTGAAGTTATTGTATGGCGAGGGGCTGCATATCCGCCGCCTGGAACCAGGAACGGAAATTGCGTTTTACATTCCTAACCAACGCACCCCAGTCGCCTCACAGGCTACGTTATTGCTTTGAGCCGGAGTGATATTGTGAAAGTCATCATTGTTGAAGACGAATTCCTGGCACAACAGGAACTGAGCTGGCTAATTAAAGAGCACAGCCAGATGGAGATTGTCGGCACCTTTGACGACGGTCTGGACGTGTTGAAGTTTTTGCAGCATAACCGCGTCGACGCCATTTTTCTGGATATCAATATTCCGTCGCTGGATGGTGTGTTGCTGGCGCAAAACATCAGCCAGTTCGCCCATAAACCGTTTATTGTGTTCATCACCGCGTGGAAAGAACATGCGGTAGAAGCGTTTGAACTGGAGGCGTTTGACTACATTCTCAAACCGTATCAGGAGTCACGCATTACCGGGATGCTGCAAAAACTGGAAGCGGCCTGGCAACAACAGCAGACCAGCAGCACGCCTGCCGCGACGGTAACGCGTGAGAATGACACCATTAATCTGGTGAAAGATGAGCGAATAATCGTCACGCCAATTAACGATATCTATTACGCCGAAGCGCACGAGAAAATGACCTTTGTCTATACGCGGCGTGAATCCTACGTAATGCCGATGAACATTACCGAATTTTGCAGCAAACTGCCGCCGTCGCATTTTTTCCGCTGCCATCGCTCATTTTGTGTCAATCTGAACAAAATCCGCGAAATCGAACCGTGGTTTAATAACACCTATATTCTGCGGCTGAAAGATCTGGATTTTGAAGTGCCAGTCAGCCGCAGCAAAGTAAAAGAATTTCGCCAGTTAATGCATCTTTAATCGGGAACTTTCATGAAAGCACCAGGCTTGCCCGCCGATCAACAATTTTTCGCCGATCTGTTCAGCGGCCTGGTGCTTAACCCGCAACTACTGGGGCGCGTCTGGTTTGCCAGCCAGCCTGCCTCGTTGCCGGTGGGCAGTTTATGTATTGATTTTCCCCGTCTGGATATCGTGCTGCGCGGCGAATACGGCAACCTGCTGGAAGCAAAGCAGCAGCGAATGGTGGAAGGAGAAATGCTGTTTATTCCGGCACGCGCGGCTAATTTACCGATCAACAACAAACCGGTGATGCTGTTAAGCCTGGTGTTCGCACCGACCTGGCTTGGGTTATCGTTTTACGATAGCCGCACCACGTCGTTGTTGCATCCTGCTCGCCAGATCCAGCTTCCCAGCCTGCAACGCGGTGAAGGTGAAGCGATGCTTACCGCCCTCACTCATCTTAGCCGTTCGCCGCTGGAGCAAAATATCATTCAGCCGCTGGTGTTAAGTTTGCTGCATCTTTGCCGCAACGTGGTGAATATGCCGCCGGGTAATTCGCAACCGCGCGGCGATTTTCTCTATCACAGCATTTGTAACTGGGTTCAGGATAATTATGCCCAGCCGCTCACCCGCGAGAGCGTGGCGCAGTTTTTTAATATCACGCCCAATCATCTGTCAAAACTGTTTGCTCAGCATGGAACGATGCGTTTTATCGAGTATGTGCGTTGGGTGCGAATGGCGAAGGCGAGGATGATTTTGCAGAAATATCATCTGTCAATTCATGAAGTGGCACAGCGTTGCGGTTTTCCGGATAGCGACTATTTTTGTCGCGTTTTCCGGCGTCAGTTTGGTCTGACGCCGGGAGAGTACAGCGCCCGTTTTCAGGGCTAACGTCAGAAGGTTAATTCTGTTTCCAGCAGCGTCAGGATACTTTGTGCATCTTGCGCGGCAAACAACGACTGGCGGAAGTTTTTATTCACCAGTTTACGCGCCAGCTGCGAGAAGACTTTCACATGATTCATCCCTTCGTTAGCACCCAGCGTCAGCATGATCACCAGTTCGACTTCGCCCATTTCTGACTGCCAGTCAATCGGTTTCGCCAGCCGGGCAATGCTGATACTGGAATGACGGATCCACTGAGATTTGGTGTGCGGGATCGCTACGCCAAAACCAACGCCGGTGGTAACAATCTCTTCCCGCTGCCAGACATCTTCTTCCAGCTCAAACGGATGTTCAGTGCGCCCGTTAACGCCGAGGTTGCCGCACAGGAACTGGATCGCCTGCTCTTTATTGCTAAAATCCTGATCAACAAAGATATTCTCCAGCGCCAGCAGTGGGCGAACGTCTTCTTCCGGCGTAAAGGCGGTGAGTAACGCTTCAATTTCCTGCGCACTGCGGCATTCACATGCCTGACGCGCCAGTTCCCGACACGCCTCGCTATCCAGTTGACGAAGCTGGCTTTTCACCGCCGGAATACGCGGGCTACTCATACTCAGCTCATCCAGGCCCAGCCCAAGCAGTAGCGGCAGATAACGGCTTTCACCGCCCAGTTCACCGCAAATGCCTACCCATTTGCCCCGCTGATGCGCAGTGGTAACTATTTGCTGCAACATGCGCAGGAACGATGGCGTAATCGGGTTATATAGCGGCGATACGCGCGGGTTATTACGATCGACCGCATACAGATACTGGGTCATATCGTTGGAGCCGATACTGAAGAAATCGACCTCATCGCAGAAGTGGTCGATGATGTAGCACACCGACGGAACTTCCACCATGATCCCAAGCGTAATCGTCTCTGCATGACGCAGGCCATCGCGCTTAAGCTCAACGATCGCTTTTTGGATCTCGCCTTTCACCCATAAGATCTGATCGAGGCTGTGAACCATCGGGATCATCAACTGGGCGTTGCCGAAACTGGCGGCGCGCAAAATGGCCCGCAGTTGAGTGCGGAACAGGCCAGCAAATTCCGGGTAAATACGTACCGCGCGATAGCCGAGGAACGGGTTCTCTTCCTGGGGAATATTCAGATAAGGAATGCTTTTATCGCCGCCGATGTCCATCGTGCGGAAGATAATCGGCTTGTCGCCCGCCGCCAGTAGCACCTGCTGGTAGGCTTCAAATTGCTCCTGCTCGTCCGGCGCGCTGTCGCGATCCATATAGAGCATTTCGGTACGGAACAGCCCGACACCTTCCGCGCCGTTGGCAAACGCGCCTGGCGCTTCCAGAGCGGTGCCGATATTCGCCGCAATATCAATACGCTTGTTATCACGGGAATAGGCCAGCTGCGCGGCAGCCTGCGCCTGTTGTTTTTGGCGTTTATCCGCCAGCGTCTGCGCGACCTGATAATAACCGCTCACCGCGTCATTCGGGTTAATCGCCAGCACGCCGCACTGGGCGTCAAGCACTGCAGGTTGCCCGGCATAACGGGCAATCGCATCCAGCGGCAAGCCACTCAGTACCGGGATCGCCGAGGCACGGGCCAGAATCAGTGTATGCGAGGTGCGCCCGGTTTTCTCCAGAATCATGCCCGCAAGATTTTTCAAATCAAGGCTCAAAAACTGGCTTGGGGTTAAATCTTCAGCCACCAGAATGGTCGGTTTTTCAAGCACCAGCTTGTTGCGCGGCTTCAGTTCCGGCCAGGTGATATGCAGCAACTGTTCGCTGATATCGCGAATGTCGCTAACACGTTCGCGCAGATAATCGCTGGCAGAGGCAGAAAGTTTGGCGCAAACCTGCTCCATATTGCTGATGATCGCCGCCCCCAGCCCCTGATGCTGTTCTGTCATCAGGCGACGGATATTGCCTGCAAATTCATCATCCTGAATCAGCGACAAATGGGCGCTGAGGATAGTTTTGCTTTCGCCGTCACGCTCACGCAATTGCTGGTTCAGTTGCTCGGCAAGCGTTGCCAGGCTGTGCTCCAGCCGGGTGGAATCTTGCGCACTGGCGGGGATTGCCCGATAACTGTCGAGGCTGTCGCTTTGTAACAGGGTCAGCGTACCCACGCCGACGCCGCTTGCCAGCACATTGCCGTACAGTAAATCCGGGTTAAGGCGGCTTAATGAACGCTGCAGCGGATGCGCCGTCAGTTCTGCCTGCGTAGGCTGAACGCTGTCGCTGTCGATAAAGCGCACCTGGATGTACTCTTCCAGCACGCGCCGCGCCTGCTCTTCATCGCTGCCGCTAATGTTCAGGCTGCAACTGTCATTAAATAGGGTGCCGGTGCCAATCAGCGCCAGCGAGCTTTTCGCATCTGCCTTTGCGTTCTGGCGATGGTTAATAAAAGTGATTTCGCTTTGCCACTGGCTGCACTGTTCTTTAAGTTCCCACGCCGGACGAGCATGTAGACCGTTAGGCAAAGGACAGAGAAATTGAATCGTTAACATAACCGCTCCGGGTTAATCAGGAGATCATCTGAAATCCGTCAGTTGAACAACCGTCTCACGCGTAAGACGTTGAATAAGGGCAGATAAAAGTTGCTGCATCTGCAAAATGTCGCGGCAATCGGCAATCGATGCGGCGCAATGTCCATGGCGGGTTGCTGGCCCCATCACCACTGTGGGCACGCCGGTGCCGGTTAAGTGCACCGCCCCGCCGTCCGTGCCGCCGTTGCTGAACATATCTGCCTGCAACGGCACGCCAATTTCTGCCGCCACGGTTTCGACCCAGGCGGTAAGTTTTGGCGGCGCAATCAGCGACTTGTCGCTTAACACCAGCATCGGCCCGTTACCAATCTGGCGATGGTTAGCCGCGCCATAATCAAAGTTTTTCGCCCAGCAGGCGGTATCAAGCACAATGGCGACGTCCGGCGACACCGCGCGGGTGGCAGTTTGCCCGCCGCGTAATCCCACCTCTTCGCTGGAACTTGCCACCAGCCACACTTCCGCAGGTAGTTCGGCGTCGTGCAGTTCGCGCAGTAACGTCACCAGCAGATAGCAACCGAGGCGGTCATCAAAGGCTTTCCCCATCACTCGCTGGTGAGGGAGAACCTGAAAAGTGGTATCAAACGTGACGCGATCGCCGGGACGAATTCCCGCCTGCATCACTTCGTCATAGGAGCGCGCACCAATGTCCACGCGCATGGCGCTGACGTCATTCCCCTGCCGGTCGCCGTCAAGCAGGCCTGGAATTTTGCACTCTTCACGGGTGGTGATGCGCACCGGCTGCAGCTGGCGGGCAGCCATGCGTACGTTGCCAACCGGCAGCACATCAATCGCCCCTTCGCGGGAGATGCTGCGCACCATAAATCCCACTTCGTCCATATGCGCACAGATCATCACCTTCGGACCTGTCGATTCATTCAGGCGGATCAGCACCGATCCCAGACCATCAAATCGCACTTCTTTTTGCAGGCGATCCGCTTCTTCCAGCAGGATCTGCCGCACTTCCTGTTCCGAGGAGGCGATCGCATCTGCCTCGCTCAACGCTTTTAATAGCGATAAATCCATTATGCCTCTCCCGTGAGCAACACTGTTTTCGGCATGGCGTAGAGCACTTCTGCGCCTTGCGGGGTAACCAGCACAACATCTTCGATGCGCACGCCCCCTTGCCCTGGCAAATAAATCCCCGGCTCCACGGTCAGTAACATGCCTGGCTGTAGCGTCGTGGTGTCCCGCGGTGAAAAACGCGGATCTTCATGAACTTCAATGCCGATAGCGTGACCGGTGTTATGACCGAAATAGTCGCCATAACCTGCTTCTGTAATGACCCGGCGCGCGGCATCGTCAACCTGCTGGCAGCGCACGCCGGGGCGAATCGCGGAGATTGCTGCGAGCTGTGCCTGCAGGACAATTTGATAGACGTTAAACAGCGGGTGAGATTCGGCGCTCACCCCTTCGCCATTCACCAGCAAGGTGCGCGTCATATCAGAGCAGTAGCCCTGATACAGCGCACCGAAATCGAGAGTGACAAACTCGCCCGCTGCAACAATCTTGTCGCTGGCTTTGCCGTGCGGCAGCGCCCCACGCCAGCCACTGACGACAATGGTGTCAAAAGAGGCTTTTTCTGCGCCCTGCTGGCGCATAAACCACTCCAGTTCAGCGGCTATCTCGCGCTCGCTCATCCCCGCCTGAATAAAGCGGCGAATATGCTCTGCACCGCGATCAGCAATCCCACAGGCGAGGCGGATTTTCTCCACCTCCTCTGGCGTTTTGATTTGCCGCAGCACATCCGGCGTGGCGCTAACCAGTTTCGCATTGAGTTCAGACTGCCAGCGGTGCGCGGTTTCCCAACTCACCTGCTGGCCCTCAAAACCGAGCGTTTGCAACTGTTCATCGGCAATGATTTGATTGACGATAGTGGTAAGCGTGTTCGTCGCGTCAAGCAAATGCAGCTGGTAGCCTTGCGCACGGGCTTCCACCTCAACGTAATAGCGCGAATCCACCAGAATGTGCGCACTTTCACGGCTAATCACCACATAACCTGATCCGGTGGAGATCCCCAGATGCGGCTGTTTGTTCTGCCGTGAGGAGAGAAGCACTGCATCCAGTTGTTGCGCCTTAAGCCAGTCGCGCAGCGAAGCGAGTAATGTCATCTGGATTTTCCTTCTTACAGGCTATCGATTAACAATTTGCCTTTACGGAACATCATCAGACGCAGGAACACCACCATCAGCGCAGTTATGACTGCCCCCAGCGCGATCCCCGCCATATAGACGCCCAGGTTAGTGACCAGCGGCCATGCCCAGATAGCGGACTCCGGGAACCATTGCACTGCGCCCAGCCAGACAGCGGCGGTTGAGCCGACAATAGCGCCGACCATATACGACGGAATGGCGGTGATGGGGCTTTCCAGCGCAAACGGAATCGCACCCTCACTGATCCCCATAAACGCCAGGAACATGGCGGTCTTACCCTGCGGATAAAGTTGAGCGTTGAACAGGCGTTTGCCGGTTAAACGACGGTCGATAATGGTCGCCAGCCCCAGACCAATCGGCGGAATAACGATAGCGATAGAACGAGCGGTGACCGGTAATACGTGGTCAGTGGTAAAGCTGAAGGCAACAAAACCTGCGGCTTTGTTGATCGGGCCACCAAGGTCGATTGCTGTCGCCGCGGCGATCCCCATTGCGTACATCAGCGCGCCCTTCTCACCTGCGGCAGTCAGCACAGTACGGATACCGCCGTTGATCCAGCCACCAAAGGGGGTGATGACGTAGTACATCGCCAGCATGACAAAAATGGCGGAAAGAATCGGGAGCAAAAATGTGGTTTTGAACGCTAACAGGAAATCCGGTAACTGGATTTTCTGGTTCATCCACTTCACAAGGTAACCCGCGACGATAGAAATAATCAGCGCACCAATGAAGGTGGACGGCACCGGCGAAGAGGTCGCCCATTGCATAGTGCTGGGATCGAAGTTCAGCAGTTGCGTCGGCTGGGTAGACATCAACCCGCCGATAAAACCAGCCGGGAACGCCAGTTTGCCACCGATAGAGTTCGCCACAAAAGCAGCAAACATCGGAATGGCAAAACCAAACAACACGCCGCCGAAGGACTGCGACAGCCAGGCAAATTTAAGTAAGGAGAGGTCGAAACCGGAGAATTTCCCGCTATTAAGAGCATCCATGATGCCGATCTCAGCAGGAATTTTAAGCCAGCTATAAGCAATCAGCTGGCTGAAAGCGAGGATCACACCGCCCATAATTAAGGTCGGCACCATGCGTGAAATCCCTGACATCACATGCTGCGGGAGTTCACCCCAGAAGCTGGTTTTAGAGGCCTGCGGATTCTTAACTGCCGCTGCCGCACCGGATGCGCCAGGCACAACGGTTGCACTGCGTTTTTTAATGGCCATAACAATTATCCCTGTCGAATATTACTGTTGTTCAGAGGCAATCATCTCTTCGATTTCTTTGATGATGCCCGCAGCGTTTTTAATTGCGTCCTGCAAAGTGATTTCATAAACGTCGCGTGATTCGAAACGTTCGTTATCTTCCGGGGTAACTGCCACGGAGTGGATGATGATGGTCGCTTCGGCGATATCCTGCGCCGTCAGGCGATTCTGGATACCGTCCGCGCCCTGGGTTTCAATTTTCACTTCATAACCGGCTTCTACCGCCGCTTCTTCCAGCGCCTGAGCGGCCATAAAGGTGTGAGCCAGGCCCATCGGGCAGGCACATAAGGCAATCAGTTTCTTACTCATCGTTAATTCCTCGTTCAGTGATAGTTGACGAGTGAAATTATGAACGTGCAAAACAAATCGCCGTTACCAGACAAATAATGCATTTACTGGAGAATTAATCCCGCTGTACGGAAGTGTGACGCAGGTCGGCCTTGTGAGGGGACACAAAGAAAAATTGAATAAACTGTATGATTTAAAAGATTATCGGGAGAGTTACCTCCCGATATAAAAGGAAGGATTTACAGAATGTGACCTAAGGTCTGGCGTAAATGTGCACCGGAACCGAGAAGGCCCGGATTGTCATGGACGATGAGATACACCGGAATATCATGGACATATTCTTTAAAGCGCCCTTTATCTTCAAATGCGGCACGGAAACCGGAGGCTTTGAAGAACTCAAGGAAGCGCGGCACGATACCGCCCGCAATAAACACGCCGCCAAATGTCCCGAGATTGAGCGCCAGATTGCCGCCAAAACGGCCCATAATGACGCAAAACAGCGACAATGCGCGGCGGCAATCGGTGCAGCTGTCAGCCAGCGCGCGTTCGGTAATATCTTTTGGCTTGAGATTTTCTGGCAGGCGGTTGTCAGCTTTCACAATTGCGCGATACAAATTCACCAGCCCAGGGCCAGAAAGCACGCGCTCCGCCGAAACATGACCAATTTCCGCACGCAATATTTCGAGGATAATGGCCTCTTCTTCACTATTCGGCGCAAAATCAACGTGACCGCCTTCGCCTGGCAAGCTTACCCAACGCTTATCGACATGGACCAGATGCGCAACCCCAAGCCCCGTTCCGGCACCGTAAACCGCAATAGGCTTACCTTCGACCGGTTCTGCGCCACCAAACTGAATCAGATGCTCTTTTTTCAGCATCGGGATCGCCATCGATACAGCGGTAAAATCGTTAATAATTTCCAGATGGCTAAAACCGAGATTCTTTTTCATTTCGGCAATTGAGAACGCCCAGGTATGGTTGGTCATCGCCACCCAGTCACCGGTAATTGGGCAAGCGATGGCAATACAGCCGTCTTTCACCTCGACCTTATGTTCTTCAAGATAAACGCGAATGACCGCTTCGAGGCTGGGGTAATCAAGCCCTGAATAGGTCTTAGCCTGCGAGATTTCACCACTGGCAATATCACACAGAGCAAGACGTGCGTTGGTGCCGCCCACATCACCGACTAATGCATACTTTGTCATTCTTCAACTGCTCCGCTAAAGTCAAAATAATTCTTTCTCACACTGTAAATACCTGGGGGCATAACAACAACGCCGGAAAGGCAGGCTCCCTGTAAATATCGATCTGGGTCACACAATTACTTTATCGTTTCAGCACCAATTGCAGCGATGCCTTTTTGCAAGCTGGGCAAACTAAGTATCTGACCCCGCATAAGGAATAGAACATGCTCCATCCGCGAGCCAGAACCATGTTGTTATTATCGCTCCCCGCCGTGGCAATTGGGATTGCGTCCAGTCTTATTCTGATTGTGGTGATGAAAATCGCCTCGGTATTACAGAATTTGCTCTGGCAACGACTGCCGGGAACTCTGGGGATAGCCCAGGATTCACCCCTCTGGATCATCGGTGTATTAACGCTAACGGGTATTGCGGTGGGGTTGGTTATCCGTTTCAGCCAGGGTCATGCCGGACCAGACCCCGCCTGTGAACCGCTGATCGGCGCACCGGTTCCGCCCTCTGCGCTACCTGGACTTATCGTAGCATTAATTCTCGGTCTTGCTGGCGGCGTCAGCCTGGGGCCGGAACATCCGATCATGACCGTCAATATCGCCCTTGCGGTTGCCATTGGCGCTCGTCTGTTACCGCGCGTCAACCGAATGGAGTGGACTATTTTAGCCTCTGCCGGAACCATCGGCGCGCTGTTTGGTACACCTGTTGCGGCGGCGTTGATATTTTCGCAAACCTTAAATGGCAGTAGTGAAGTTCCGCTATGGGATCGTCTTTTTGCGCCGTTAATGGCGGCAGCAGCTGGTGCACTTACTACCGGATTATTTTTCCATCCTCATTTTTCACTGCCCATTGCTCATTACGGACAGATGGAAATGACCGATATTCTCAGCGGCGCAATTGTCGCGGCGATTGCCATCGCCGCAGGGATGGTTGCCGTATGGTGCTTACCACGGTTGCACGCGATGATGCATCAAATGAAAAATCCGGTGCTCGTGCTGGGTATTGGCGGATTTATTCTCGGTATTCTGGGGGTTATTGGTGGACCAGTTTCGCTGTTTAAAGGGCTGGATGAGATGCAGCAGATGGTGGCAAATCAGGCTTTCAGCACCAGCGATTACTTTTTGCTGGCGGTAATTAAACTTGCCGCCCTGGTCGTTGCTGCCGCCAGTGGCTTTCGCGGTGGGCGAATTTTCCCGGCAGTGTTTGTCGGCGTGGCATTAGGGTTGATGCTGCATGAGCACGTTCCCGCCGTACCAGCGGCAATAACCGTTTCTTGCGCTATTCTCGGCATCGTGCTGGTGGTAACACGCGATGGCTGGTTAAGTCTTTTTATGGCGGCAGTCGTTGTACCCAATACCACATTGCTACCGCTGCTCTGTATCGTCATGCTTCCGGCATGGCTGTTATTAGCAGGTAAGCCGATGATGATGGTCAATCGTCCGAAGCAACAGCCCCCCCACGATAACGTTTAGCAAAAAATGCTCTCCTTTATGATTTAAGAGTTATGGCGATGATACGGGGCTTTACCTCCCCGTAATATTGCGTTAACAGGCCGCTGACGGCTTCGATCGTGAAGGAGAATAACAATGTTCAGGTCACTGTTTCTGGCGGCCGCCCTGATGGCATTTACCCCGCTTGCAGCAAACGCAGGTGAAATCACCCTACTGCCATCAATCAAATTACAAATTGGCGATCGCGATCATTACGGTAATTACTGGGACGGTGGTCACTGGCGAGATCGTGATTACTGGCATCGCAATTATGAGTGGCGCAAAAACCGCTGGTGGCGTCATGATAATGGCTATCATCGTGGCTGGGATAAGCGTAAAGCGTATGAGCGTGGCTATCGTGAAGGCTGGCGCGATCGTGACGATCATCGCGGAAAAGGCCGCGGACATGGACACCGCCATTAAACACATTCGCCAATGGAGCACAATGCCTGATGCGACGCTAGCGCGTCTTATCAGGCCTACAAACCGGCTCTTTAACGCGTAGGGCGGGTAAGGCGTTTACGCCGCATCCGCCAATAGTGCCAGATGCGACGCTCATTCAACTACAATCCCAGTGCCGTACCCACCAATAACCAGATATTCAGCGCCACTACCAGCACCACAATCACCCAGCCTGTCTGTTTTACGCGTTTGCTGTTCACCAGATCGCCCATCAACTTGCTGTCACTGGTGAAAATCAGCAGTGGAACCAGCGCCAGGGCGATACCAAAACTTAACAGCACCTGACTCATAACCAGAATCCGTGTCGGATCTAATCCCATCAGAATGACAATAAATGACGGCAACATGGTGACTGTACGACGCACCCACAGCGGGATATGGAAGCGAATGAACCCCTGCATCACCACCTGCCCCGCCAGTGTCCCCACCACCGTTGAGGACAGTCCGGCAGCAACCAGGCTTAATCCAAAGACCGTTGCCGCAGCATGGCTTAACAACGGTTGCAGCGTCAGATATGCCTCATCAAGATCGGCAACACCAGTATGACCAGAAAAGTGGAACGCCGCCGCAGCTGTAGCCATCATCGCCAGATTGACAAAACCGGCAATAGTCATGGCGATAGCCACATCCCATTTGGTGGCGGAATAACGTTGTTGACGCGAACCGCCATGTAAATGCTGAGTGAGCGAAGAGTGCAAATAAATCACATGCGGCATAATCGTCGCCCCTAACACGCCTGCTGCAAGGAAGACCGCTTCCGAAGTAGGTAAACTCGGGATCACCATTCCTTTACCCAGCTGCGCCAGGTTAGGCTGGGAGAAAATCAACTCGACAATGTAAGCCGCGGCAACAAACAACAGTAACCCGCCAATCACTTTCTCCAGCGGTTTTTGCCCGCGACGTTGCAGCATTAAAATCAGGAAAGTCGCGATCCCCGTCAGCACCGCACCTTGCAACAACGAAACACCAAGAATGAGTTTAAAACCGATCGCCGCACCAATAAATTCCGCCAGGTCGGTTGCCATCGCAATAATTTCTGCCTGAACCCAATAGAACCACACTACGGGACGCGGATAGTGATCGCGAATTTGCTCCGCCAGATTTTTACCGGTGGCAATCCCTAGTTTGGCAGAGAGGATCTGAATCAGCATCGCCATCAGGTTGGCCCAAACGACAACCCACAGGAGCTGATAGCCGAAGCTGGCACCCGCCTGAATATTGGTCGCAAAGTTACCGGGATCGATATAACCAATCGCCGCAATGAACGCAGGTCCCATTAATGCGAGCCTCGTCTTGCGCGCCGCCCGTCCGCTGCTACTCTCAACGCGATAGTTCGTCATCTTGTGCCTCTAAAACATAGCCTTTGCTATGTTTCATGCTATGCCAAACGAGAATGATTATCAAATTCATTTAAATGGGTTGTGGTGATTTCTTTGATAGACCAGGATTATGACTACGAAAAGATTGATGACTTGAATGTTATGGTTATGTTTAATGTTAGCACATTTACATAACTTTCAGCTTCCATACACAACATAGCAGAAATGTATGACAGATCACTATTTTTGAAGCTTGTCACAGGACGTCATTATAGTGTGTGTCAGATCTCGTTTTCCTTAACCATGTTACATAGAATGTGCACGGAAATTTAACCTGCCTCATATTTGGAGCAAATATGGACCGCGTCCTTCATTTTGTACTGGCACTTGCCGTTGTTGCGATTCTCGCACTGCTGGTAAGCAGCGACCGCAAAAAAATTCGTATCCGTTATGTTATTCAACTGCTTGTTATCGAAGTGTTACTGGCGTGGTTCTTCCTGAACTCCGACGTTGGTTTAGGCTTCGTGAAAGGCTTCTCCGAAATGTTCGAAAAACTGCTCGGATTTGCCAACGAAGGGACTAACTTCGTCTTTGGTAGCATGAATGATCAAGGCCTGGCATTCTTCTTCCTGAAAGTGCTGTGCCCAATCGTCTTTATCTCTGCACTGATCGGTATTCTCCAGCACATTCGCGTGTTGCCGGTTATTATCCGCGCAATTGGTTTCCTGCTCTCCAAAGTCAACGGTATGGGCAAACTGGAATCCTTTAACGCCGTCAGCTCCCTGATTCTGGGTCAGTCTGAAAACTTTATTGCCTATAAAGATATCCTCGGCAAAATCTCCCGTAACCGTATGTACACCATGGCAGCAACGGCGATGTCCACCGTATCTATGTCCATCGTTGGTGCATACATGACCATGCTGGAGCCGAAATATGTCGTTGCGGCGCTGGTACTGAACATGTTCAGCACCTTTATCGTGCTGTCGCTGATCAACCCTTACCGTGTTGATGCCAGTGAAGAAAACATTCAGATGTCCAACCTGCACGAAGGTCAGAGCTTCTTCGAAATGCTGGGTGAATACATTCTGGCAGGTTTCAAAGTTGCCATTATCGTTGCCGCGATGCTGATCGGCTTTATCGCCCTGATCGCCGCGCTGAACGCACTGTTTGCCACCGTTACTGGCTGGTTTGGCTACAGCATCTCCTTCCAGGGCATCCTGGGCTACATCTTCTATCCGATTGCATGGGTGATGGGTGTTCCTTCCAGTGAAGCACTGCAAGTGGGCAGTATCATGGCGACCAAACTGGTTTCCAACGAGTTCGTTGCGATGATGGATCTGCAGAAAATTGCTTCCACGCTCTCTCCGCGTGCTGAAGGCATCATCTCTGTGTTCCTGGTTTCCTTCGCTAACTTCTCTTCAATCGGGATTATCGCAGGTGCAGTTAAAGGCCTGAATGAAGAGCAAGGTAACGTGGTTTCTCGCTTCGGTCTGAAGCTGGTTTACGGCTCTACCCTGGTGAGTGTGCTGTCTGCGTCAATCGCAGCACTGGTGCTGTAAGACCATACATAAAAAAGCCGGGGATAATTCCCCGGTTTTTTTACGCCTGTTAATCAGCTAATGGCTGCGGGCGACCAATCAAATACCCTTGCAGATATTGCACCCCGAGCTTATGCAATAGCGCCTGCTGCTGTTGCGTCTCGACAAACTCCGCGACCACACTCAATGACTTCGCTTTCGCCAGATCGGTAATTGATCTCACAATCATCGCATCCAGCGTGTTCGTGACAATATCTTTCACAAAGACGCCATCAATTTTGATGATATCAGCCTGCAAACGCTTTAACCGTTCGTAGTTGGCATATCCGGTGCCAAAGTCATCAATCGCAATCCGGAAACCAAACTTATGCAGCTGCTCGATGTTGTACATGCTGCTTTCTGCGTTAGAAAACGCCTGCTCCTCGGTGATCTCAAGAATGACCGCCTGCGGGGAGATGTGATAACGCTTAAACAGACGAATAATCCGCCCGGCAATATTCTTTTGCAGCAGCGTGAGCGGCATTAAATTGACTGAAAAGCGCGGTCCTTTTTTGTCGCAAGGGTGTGTTGCCAGCCACTTCAACAAGGATTCCAGCACTTGCAAATCAAAACGCGCGCTAAGGTTAAACTGAGCAATAAGGGGCAGAAACTTATCCGGGGTCATAATGCCGCCGTCATATTTCAGTCGCGCGAGGATCTCATCATAACCTTCACCCTCTTTGTTGCGAATTGGCTGGGCGTAGAGCAGCAAATCACCCTGATCTAACGCCGTGCGAATGGTATTCAGCAATAGCACCTGTTTAGTGGTCTGCCCGGAAACCATCTCCTCTCTGCTATCCAGCGCCAGCACATGATGATGTGCGCAGGATTGCTCCGCCAGCCAGCTTAACTGCCCCAACAAGGGTTGCAGGGTTTCCTGATTTCCATCAAAACGCCCCCAGGCAGCACCATAGCCCATATCCAGCCCGGTATTGTTCCAGTGAATTTGCCGACTATTCAGGATGTTAACCATATGCTGGAGTCGCCCTTCCGTTTCCGGCCCGCTCAGCACTAACAGCAGTTCACTACCCGGCAATTGATACAACTTTTCGTTTTCCTGCATCAACGGCAGCAGCGTACGGCAAATTGAGCGGATACAGTGAACGCGCATCATTAAGCCGTAATGACGACTCATAAACTCAAGATTATCAATGCGCAGGCAGCAAAAACTCTTGCCCGCCTCTTGCTCCGGCGCTTGTTCCAACGCACGAAAGTTGGGTAGGAGCGTTAACGGATCTGTCAGCGCCTGCAAATGCCAGCGGCGATTAAGCCATTCACTGCGATGATAAATGCGCACCATATAGAGCAGGCAAACGCTAAAGGAAATCAGCACCGCAAGAATAAATGCCAGCGAATATTCGGTTTCCACCCCTTGCAAAAAGTTCTGGTTGTAATTCAGAAGGCAAAGCGTTGAAACAGCCCAGGTGAGATTTAAAAACGGATAGCGAAGCTTACCGACCCCGAGGGTAAAGATGATGAAGAAAACGGGTACCAGGTAACCGGCAATAAAGTCGTTTTCATAAGGTGTGCACAACAGAAGTAGCAGCACGCTTAACGCTGCCAGCCAGCTTAAGGTAAATGCGCGTTTCTCTTTGCCCAACGACGGAGCGATATCCCTGCGCCACAATATCTGCGCAAAGTGGGGACTTACAATCATGCGAGTGAGATAGTAGAAAAGCATGTTGTAAATCAGCACAGCGGTGAAAAGGCTTAGCAAATCAACGACCGTGAAAATGGCATCCGCATCGCCGAAAAAGGTGGATATCTTTAGCGGGAAATCAAAGAAGCTCCCCACAAGATACATGCTGCATTTGATGCCGATCGGCGTCACCAAACCAAGCCAGAACAGACGTTGCCAGACATATCGGCTGGTCAATCCATAACGCCAACGCGTCCCCAGCTGCCAGCGTAATATTGCGCAGGCACACAACACGACAAACGTCTGGCTACCGAGCATGACCGCAGTCTGTAAAAAAGAGAGATGAAAGTTCCACAGATTGGTGCAAAACATCCCGCATAAAACGGGAACGACACCGCGCCAGCCAAAGATAAACAAGATTGACAGCATTACGCACAGTGGCATCCACGCCAGAAAGATATAACTGGAATGGATAATGGCAAGTGGCGAAATAAAACGGGATAGCTGAATAAGTACCACGGTGAGCGTAAACGCTAGTGTGAATATCTTGATATTTTTTATCAGGTTATGCTCCACAAACATGAGTACACTACTCTCACTAATCGGGGTTTTCAGGCACACAAATAATAAGTTTATTCGCATCGCGAAGCAAACAGGGGGCCAGCCTGTTGCCGATTTTTCATCCAATGATGCTTTCACCAGGCGGCACTAACCCGGACGTAGACTGTATTACAAAAGCGGCAAAAAGCAGAGACAAAAAACCCCCGCTTTGCAGCGAGGGTTGGAAATTTGGTGGAGCTAAGCGGGATCGAACCGCTGACCTCTTGCATGCCATGCAAG
>JAERMT010000129.1_pt1 | contig 48262 bp, 43 predicted proteins | sample 9267081 | NCBI WGS metagenome assembly JAERMT01 (sample SAMN17071939, study PRJNA684904) | human gut metagenome | isolation source: diarrhea sample from child under the age of five | host: Homo sapiens | place: South Africa: Mafikeng, Mafikeng Provincial Hospital | collected 2019-09
CCGAGAATTGCGGCGCGAAATCATGCGAATGCATGATTTCTGTGCATCGCGAAGCGTGTTACTGTGAACGGAGTGAACAGTAACCAGTAACGTTAAAATCACCACATAAAAAGCCCCGGAATCTCTTCCGGGGCAATGAGCACGTACAAAAAAATCAACCGATCTACATATTCTGCGCGTTCTTCTCTCATCCAGACTTTACTGTCGGTTTTGGAATTTCACCAAATCAGCCGCCAAAGCGGGTCGCGGACTATACCGCCGGTAGGGAATTTCGATTTCCAAGGATTTCGATCACCCTGCCCCGAAGAAATTTTCTTTTCATGGTGGATTATACAATAGAAATAAGATAATTTCAATAGGAAATCTATTTGTACATCTATTTCATATTTTCTATTATATATCTATTATCATTTGTCTTTATTTGTCTCCACAACATGTACATCCATCTGTGGATACGGAATGGAAATTCCGTTGGCATCAAAAGATTCTTTAATTTTCTCATTGAGGCGCCATTTGATCTTCCAGTATTTATCGGTGGGAACCCAGACGCGAAGCCCCATGACTACGGCGCTGTCAGCAAGTTCGTCTACAAAGACCAGCATGTCTTTGTCCGATTTGGTTCCGGGATCTTCCTGTAAAATGTGCTGCAAAAGCTTTTTTGCTTTCTTAATATCAGAATCATAGGAAATTCCCACTTTGATTTCCAGATTACGCAAATTCTGCGCAGTTACATTGATAATGGTGCTGTTGGATAATTTTCCATTTGGAATGATTACATGCTTATTGTCAATGGTAATCAGGGTCGTATAGAACATCTCAACCTTATATACGGTTCCCTCCGTCCCGCCAGCCTGATCCTGTATAATATAATCTCCTACCTGAAAGGGCTTAAACAAAAGCAGCATAACACCGCCAGACAGATTCTCCAGACCGCCCTGCAAAGCAAGACCAATGGTAACGCCGGCAGTTCCCAGAAGAGCTGCTACTGAAGATTCCTTCACACCGAAATTAGTAGCTATATTAAAAATCAGAATCAGATACAGCAAAAATTTTCCAAAAGAACAGATGAACTGGGCAACCCCCATGTCTATGCCGGCCTTTTCCATGGAACGCTTCGCAACCTTCAGCAGCCACTTGATCAGCTTTGTTCCCACATAAAACGCTACAATAGAAAGAACCACTTTCATTCCGAAGCTGATCAAATCCGGCATATGACCGTTAAAGTAAGCCTTGATCTGATCCCAGTTGGAGTTTACTTTATCCACTGTTTCCTGGACAGTCTCCTGAACTGCATTCTCTATAACCTGTCCTTCCAAATTCCCATCTCCTTTTTTCAGTCCTTTCTCACAAACAACTCTGTCCCTTATTATCCAAAAACAATTTCGTCCACCCCGCTCAAAATCGCAAAAGCGGCAGGAACTAATACCCATTTAAAACAGAGCAATCTGTCCTGTTTTCCACAGGAAATTCATTTTGGAAGCAAATTATCCACCGTCTACTGCAAGACTCTCCACAGTATCAACTGCGCTGCCAGAATTAACGGCACACCCAGGCGAAATTTCCACTTTCTGGTTTTATGATGAAAAAACTGCATTCCAAGAAGAGCCCCAGCGGAACCGCCAATGGCAGCCACCGCAAGAAGCTGAGCCTCTGGGATGCGCCACTGTTTTCTGATGGCTTTCTGCTTGTCCATGCCGTACATCCCGAAGGCTGCGATATTAACTAAAACCAGATACACAACAAGCATATTTTCTAACATTTTAATCCAACTCTCTAATTCCTCTGCCAAACACGCTATAAAGCGTGTTTGAAAAAGGCTTTCTGCAAGGCAATGTCAAGAGAAGAGAAATAATGCTTTCCCTCTTCTCTTTATTTATTTAACCCTTTCATAGAAAGGCTGATCCGGTTCTTCTTCTCATCCACACCGAGAACACGAACCTCCACAACATCTCCGACGCTTACAGCTTCCAACGGATGTTTGATAAATTTTTCACTCATCTGGGAAATATGAACAAGTCCGTCCTGATGAACTCCGATATCAACAAAAGCTCCGAAATCGATTACGTTGCGGACAGTTCCTTTCAGGATCATACCCTCTTTCAGATCCTTGATATCCAGTACATCTGTGCGGAGAATCGGCTTCGGCATCTCATCACGCGGATCTCGTGCCGGTTTCTCCAGCTCTTTTACAATATCCCGAAGAGTGATCTCTCCAATTTCCAGTTCATCAGCAGTCTTCTTGTAATCCCTGATCTGTCTGGAAAGTCCGGCAAGCTTGCCTCCTGCAATATCCTCAGCGGAATATCCCAGTTTCTCAAGAAGCCTGGAAGCCGCCTCATAGCTCTCCGGGTGAACGCTTGTCGCGTCAAGAGGATTGGAGCCGCCTGTAATACGCATGAAACCAGCGCACTGCTCGAATGCTTTCGGTCCAAGCTTCGCAACCTTCAGAAGATCTTTTCGGCTTGTGAAACGGCCATTCTCCTCACGGTAAATTACAATGTTCTTTGCAATAGCCTTGGAAACACCGGAAATATACTCAAGAAGGGAAGCAGAAGCAGTATTTAAATCCACACCTACTTTATTTACAGAATCCTCAACCACACCTGTCAGAGCCTCGCCAAGCTTCTTCTGGTTCATATCATGCTGATACTGCCCTACACCAATGGATTTCGGATCGATCTTAACCAGCTCAGCCAGAGGATCCTGCACACGTCTTGCAATGGAGGTAGCACTTCTCTGTCCTACATCAAAATTTGGGAATTCGTCTGTAGCAAGCTTGCTTGCAGAGTAAACAGAAGCACCTGCCTCATTTGTAATCACATACTGAACCTTCGCTTCCGGAATCTCCTTCAGCATATCAACAATAACCTGCTCAGACTCTCTGGAAGCAGTACCATTTCCAACAGAAATCAGGGAAATGCCATACTTCTTGATCATAGCTTCTACTGTATCCTTCGCAGCGCGAATCTTCTTCTCGTTAGTAGGAGCAGTTGGATAAACAACTGTGGTATCCAGAACTTTTCCAGTAGGATCTACAACGGCCAGCTTACAGCCTGTACGGAAGGCCGGATCCCATCCAAGGACAGTCTGTCCGGCGATTGGAGGCTGCATGAGAAGCTGCTCCAGATTTTTGCCAAATACTTTGATGGCTCCGTCCTCTGCCTTCTCAGTCAAGTCACTTCTGATCTCGCGCTCGATTGCAGGAGCGATCAGACGCTTGTAACTGTCCTCTGTCACTTCTTTCAGAATCGGTGTAGTAAATGGATTGTCTCGGGTGATCACCTGCTTCTCAAGGTAACGAAGAATATCTTCTTCTGGTGCAGCTACCTTGATAGTGAGGAATTTCTCTTTCTCACCACGGTTCAGCGCCAGCACACGATGTCCAGCCAGCTTCTTCACCGGCTCTTCAAACTCATAATACATCTCGTATACAGACTGTGCCTCCGGATCTTTTGCCGTAGAATTGATAGTTCCTTTTTGGGCAGTAAGATCACGGATGTGGATTCGATAATCTGCCTCATCGGAAATATGCTCTGCAATAATGTCCTTTGCACCAGCAATGGCATCTGCCACAGAAGCAACCTCTTTTTCCTCGGAAACAAAGGCTTCTGCTTCTTCCTCGATGGACTTGCCTGTCATCTGAAGCATAATAATATTTGCCAGGGGCTCCAGGCCTTTTTCCTTGGCAATGGTTGCCCTGGTACGTCTCTTCGGACGGTACGGGCGGTAAAGGTCCTCTACGACTACCAGCGTCTGTGCTGCCAGGATCTGTGCCTTCAGTTCTTCTGTCAGCTTGCCCTGGTCCTCAATGCTGGAAAGGACCTGATTCTTCTTGTCTTCCAGATTTCGGAGATAAGTCAGTCTCTCGTTCAGGTTACGAAGCTGCTCGTCATTTAAGGTTCCGGTAGCTTCTTTTCTATATCGTGAAATAAAAGGGATAGTGTTTCCCTCGTCGATCAATTTAACAGCAGCTTCTACCTGCCATTTCTGCACCCCCAGTTCCTGGGTGATTGCCTGTAAAATATCCATTTTTTCAATCTCCTCTTGTTGCTTGTATTTCTAATTTCTGTAACCGTCATTATTTTCTGTATCATATCCGTTTCCAGAATCATTGGTCCAGTTATAAAAGCCGCCGTCAGCAGTTCCATCTCCTGGCAGTCTGTAGTCCAGTTCCCCATCCAGATCCCGGTAAAATGCCACCATGGACATTTCCATATAAGGCATGATCCAGAAAAGTGCAATATAGAACGTGAACACAGATAATAACAAAAGCGGGATAAAGCTGAGATTCAGCTTCACATATCTCCAGATATTTCCCTTCATCAGCCTTGCGCTCTCTTTCAGTGCCTGGATTCCTCCAAGCTCTGTGTCATCCGCCATGAGAAAGTAAGTCATGGCAAATGGAAGGGAAATAAGAAAATTCAGCAAAGTGCTTACAGCCAGCAGTCCCAGAGTCATGGAAAGCCACTGAATCTGGGAATCCACAGTCAGTCCCGGATCTGTGGTAAAGCTCACATAATAGTAAGGGATCGCTGTGATCAGCTGGATCATCGCCAGCACAAAGCCTGCAACGATCACCCTGTCTGGCTTGTTTTTGAAAAAGTAGCCAAGATCTCCCAGAGAAAACTCCTTTCCCCGGGAAATATTCAAAAGCATATACCCCAGACCAGCAGAAATGATTCCCACGATCAGTGACACCACCAGCATAAATATTTCGCTGAGAACCAGATCCAGCGCGGATGTGCCAGAAAACAAATTGGTAGAAAGGATTGTTCCTAAGGTATTCAGACCATACACTGCCAGAAGCCCAAGGATCACAGTTCCAACATGTCCCTGCAATGACTTTTTGGCCTGCAGTTTGATTTCCTTCGTACTTCTTTTTTTCATAATCATCATTCTCCTTTGCAGTGAAACAGCAGGCCGGGATTCTGATACATCCCGGCCAGATATATTGCAGCACCATTTCGCTGTTTTCACTTTTGCTCCATTAAACCATGCCAGCTGTTCCTAATATAGCATTTTCCCATCTGACATCTGTAATTTTTTTATAACTACGCCGTCCTCTTACTTCCCCAGAAAAACACCGCTACCGTACCAGGACCTGTATGGCTTCCGATGGTGGTTCCGATGTTGTTGATCTCAACCTTCCCATTTAATTTCGGGAAACGCTCTTCCACCAGCCTTGCCACTTCCCTGGCATCCTCTATACATGCGGACTGGGAAATATAACATTTCCCACTATAGTCAAGTCCGCCCTCGGCGTACTCTTCCATTTTGTCTACAATAGCCCGGATCACCTTTTTCTTGGTACGGATCTTAAATCTTGGGATCAGTTTTCCCTGATCATCCATATTCAGAAGCGGACAAATATTCAGCATAGTGCCGAAAAAGCCGCTGGCCTTGGAAATACGGCCTCCTCTGATATAGAACGTAAGGTCTGTGGAAAAGAACCAGTGATGCAGGTTCAGCTTGTGTTCTTCTGCCCAGGCATGAACTTCCCCGATGGATTTACCCTCATCCCGGAGGTCAGCAAGTTTATCCATAAAAAGACCATATCCTGAAGACGCGCCCAGAGAATCCACAACCAGAATCTTACGATCCGGGTATTTTTCCTCCAGCTCCGCTTTTGCAACGTTGGCTGAATTTATAACACCGGAAATCCCGGAAGAAAGGCAGACGTGAAGCACATCCTTGCCCTGTTTCAGAAATCCTTCAAAATACTCTTCAAACTCATCTGCGTTTACCTGGGAAGTCTTGGTAGATGCCCCATCCTGCATGGCTTTATAAAACACATCAAAAGGCATGGACTGTCCCAGATCATCTGCATATTCTTTTCCATTTAATTCATAATGAAAGCAGATATAGGAAATATTTCTTTTCTCAAAATGTTCTTTCGTAAGGTCCGCTGTGGAACAACAGCTGATCACATAGTTGCTCATATTTCCCTCCTGTTACTAATTTTGTAAAACCTCCAGATCGGGTTCTCCCTTATTCTGGAAGAATTTCATTTCTGTACGCAACACTTGCCACTGTATCCGGATCCTCATCCTTGTTAAACCAGAACTGTGCCCGGTTGTCAATCTTGGTATCTGCAGTCTTATAAATATTCAGGTAATCTCCGTCCTCATCACACGAATAGCCTTTTTCCTCTGCAGCTGCGATCAGGTCCGCCTTCTTCGCACCCAGGGTAAATCCACCGGAAAGAGTAAGGGTAAGAGCATCACTGTCGTAATTGCCTACCTCAAGCTCCCGTACAAAACAGTTCTCGATGGCAGTTGCATCCTGGGTAAAATTGTAAACACTGAAATGCACACTCTGGTTATTCTTCATCATGTCTACAAATTCCAGATCCCGGCCAGCCACATAAGCGCCATCTTCCACATTCTGAAGCTCCCAGCCATTCTCAAGGAATGCAGACACCGGAGCCGGAAGGGAATAAAGATCTCCGCAGAATTCCAACTGTGGAGCCAGCAGATCATCTCCCAGCTCAGTAGGAGCGGTATAGGAAGATACGATTTCCGGAACTTCCTCGCTTACACTTCCCTTGTCATATCCTTCTGGCTCTACGAAGTTACGCATATCTACCTGCTTCAGAGTATTGTCATCCTTATATACATAGAAATGAACTTCCTCGTAATAATCTTTCGAGTAGGAATACTTGGTATACAGGTCTCCCTCGTAAGTATCGCTTGGATCACCATAAGCAGCTTTGATATCATCAAAATTGGATTTTCCCATTACGATTCCGCCAGGCAGTTCTACAGGAGTAGCCGCCACATCAAAATCATAGCTTGCATCAATATCAATTCCCGCCACCAGACACTGGTTTAATGGCAACTGGTTGATTCCAAGATTGATCACATCTACGGAAACGCGGTCGTCCCCTTTGTAAAAACTGATGGAACCATAGGAATTGGTTCCAACGCCCATCTCCGGGTCCTCGTTCTTGCCAAGTGTCCAGTCTGCTGCAAAATCCTGGTAATACATAGGGAACTGGTAAACCTTATCCCCGATCTTCACCTGAAAATCGTACAGGCTGTCGGACAGCTCTGTAACCGTTTCTGCACCAGCCTCAGGCTCATCAGCAGCCTCTCCTGCTGCCTCTGTAGTTTCGGCTTCCTGTGCCTCTGCATAAGCCGCGGACGGAACCGCACACAGGCACATTGCTGTAAAAAGCACTCCCAATACTTTTCTTTTCATACAGAAATTCCTCCTTAAAATGTATATTCGATCAGTCGGCAAGGCCGAAAGCATCGTGTACTGCATTCATAGCCCGGATTCCGTCTTTTTCATTGATGAGGACGGTAATACGGATTTCAGATGTGGAGATCATATTAATGTTTACCCCTTCATTGTAAAGGCTCTCAAACATCTTGGCAGCCACGCCAGGATTGCTGAGCATACCGGAGCCAACAATGGAAAGCTTGGCGATATTGCGCTCAGAGTGAAGCTCCTTGAAGCCAAGGCGCTCCTGGCTCTCCTCCAGAGTGGCAACTGCATCATCCAGATCATCCTTATTTACTGTAAAAGAAATGTCCTTTGTTCCTGCACGTCCGATAGACTGCAGGATAACATCTACGTTAATATTTTTCTTTGCAAGGGTATCAAATACCTTAAATGCAACACCAGGCACATCGCGAAGCCCCAGTACTGCGATTCTCACAGCGTCTGTATCCAGCGCAACACCGCTGATCAGCATTCTTTCCACGCTAACTACCTCCTTAACTACCGTTCCTTCACTGTTATTCAGGCTAGAGCGGACCACAAGGGGCACTCCGTATTTCTTCGCCATTTCCACAGAACGGTTGTGAAGTACACCTGCTCCTGATGTTGCCAGATCCAGCATCTCATCGTATGTGATTTCTTTCAGCTTTCTTGCATTTGGAACCTTACGTGGGTCGGCTGTGTAAACGCCGTCCACATCTGTATAGATCTCACAGGCATCTGCATGAAGTGCTGCTGCCAGTGCCACTGCAGTGGTATCAGAGCCGCCTCGTCCCAGAGTTGTGTAGTCATCGTATTTATCTACGCCCTGGAATCCGGTAACGATTACGATCCTGCGGGCATCCAGCTCCCGGCGGATACGCTCTGTATCGATTCTTTTTAATCTTGCATTCTGATGGCTGCTTGTGGTATGCATGGTCACCTGAAAGGCATTCAGGGAAACCGCCGGAACGCCCAGCTTGTGCATTACCATTGCCATCAGGGATACGGACATTTGCTCACCGATGGTAAGGAGCATATCCATCTCACGCTTCGGAGGCTTGTCGTCCATATCATGAGCCATACGGATCAGCTCATCTGTATATTTTCCCATGGCGGACAAAACCACCACCACGTCATTTCCTTTTTTATATTCTTCGATACAACGGTTAGCAACATTATACATTCTCTGTTTGTCCCCAACGGAAGTACCGCCGAATTTCTTAACTATCAGCATAGTTTTTCCTTTCACGCTGTCAGTTTTATTTTTATCTGCGCATGCAGACAGTTTCACGCAGCTGCCCATTACCTGAATAACTGCGGTTTCATGTTATCAGTCTTTCACACGGATCATGCCCAGAACATTCTCTCCAAGTGCTTTCACACGCTCTTTGTACTCGCCCTGTGTCATAAGTCTGGTAATAAAACCAAATTCTTCCGGAAGGGAATCCGGCTCGATCACAGCCTCAACCTTACCAAAAGCCTTGTCCACTTCATCCAGGGAAGTATCCTTCACACGTACAAAGAAACGGCCTTCTACAGAATCCGGCTCCATCAGGGTCATCTCTTCATTGCTCCAGTTATTTGGAATGGTATCATGAAGATGCTTTGCAGCCTCCACAACGTCCGCTGCAACTGCACTTGCAGTAGGAAGCTTGCCGGCTCCGCTTCCATAGAACATGGCATCGCCAAGCATGTTTCCATGCACAAAAATGCTGTTAAACACTCCCTTTACGCCATAAAGAGGATTCTCCTGCCCTACAAGGAAAGGTGCTACAAGTGCGTAGAAGGAATCGTCTCCCAATTTCTTGCTTGTGCCAAGAAGCTTGATGCTTCTGCCCATTTCTCTTGCGTATTCCATATCCTCTGGTGTAATCTTTGTAATTCCTTCTGTATAAACATTTTCAAAATTCAGGAATTTTCCATATGCCAGAGAGGAAAGAATGGCAATCTTACGGCATGCATCCTGTCCTTCCACGTCAGCGGTAGGATCAGCCTCTGCGTAGCCTTTTTCCTGAGCCTCTTTCAGAACAGTATTGAAATCAGCGCCTTCTGTGATCATCTTATCCAGCATATAGTTGGTAGTTCCGTTCAGAATTCCGCTGACCTCATTGATCTCATCTGCGGTGAGAGAACCGTTGATGGCACGAATGATCGGGATTCCACCGCCGCAGCTAGCCTCGAAAAGGTAGTTGATCTTTTTCTCTTTTGCAATTTCCATAAGCTCAGGACCGTATTTGGCAACCAGAGCTTTATTTGAGGTGCACACACTCTTGCCGGCTTCAAGTGCTCTTTTTGTAAAAGTATAGGCAGCACCGGTTCCTCCCATTACTTCTACTACAATTTTAACTTCCGGATCGTTTACGATCTGCTCAAAGTCATGAACAAGAATCTCTTCTACCGGATCTCCAGGGAACTCACGAAGATCCAGTACATATTTGATCTTAATCTCTTCCCCGGCTCTTTTGTTAATCAATTCATGATTGGTGCGGATGACTTCTACTACACCGCTTCCAACTGTGCCATATCCTAACACTGCAATATTTATCATCTGTCCGTTACTCCCTGCCTAAAATTTTTAAATAATGGATTCCTTCCATCTGTTCAATGTCATCCACCATTGCCTCAGCATCCCCTTCTCCCTGAAGGATCTGCACACTTAAGGTAAGAGTGGCAATACCACTGATGGGAATACTCTGATGTATGGTCAGAATATTGCCATGGTTTTCTGCAATAGCCCGAAGAACATTGGATAAAATTCCCGGCTCATCATCCATCTGTATAATAAATGTGATGGTCTTTCCCTTGGCTTCCTCGTGGAAGGGAAAAATATCATCTTTATATTTATAGAAAGAGCTTCGGCTGATTCCCACAGCGTCTGCAGCTTCCTGCACTGTAGCTGCCCGCTTTGATTCCAGAAGCTTCTTCGCTGCAACTACATTCAGAAGCACCTCCGGCACAGCCCGCTCTTTTACTACAAAATATTTATTCTTATCTGTTGTCTTTGGCATCCTGCATTTCCTTCCACTTTCACTGCGCCCTGCAAATCTCTGCCATTACAGCCGCTGTATCCAGACATAATCCGGAAGCTGGTACCGTTCCCTTCGTGAACAGCAGCATGCTTTTATTGCTGTTCTGCAGGTCTCTTCGCAAGTGCGATCCATTTCAAATATGCATTAATAAAGATATCAATGGCACCATCCATAACTGCATCTACATTTCCGGTTTCTTCATTGGTACGGTGATCTTTGACCATGGTATATGGCTGCATAACGTAGGAACGGATCTGGTTGCCCCAGCCGATATCCGTTACTTCACCTCGGATTCCGGAAAGCTTGGCTTCTGCCTCCTGCTGTTTCAGAAGATATAACTTCGCCTTCAGCATCTGCATAGCCTTATCTTTATTCATATGCTGGGAACGCTCATTCTGACACTGTACCACGATTCCTGTTGGAAAATGAGTGATACGGATAGCGGATGAGGTCTTGTTGATATGCTGTCCGCCGGCACCACTGCTTCGGTAGGTATCAATACGGATGTCCTCATCATTGACTTCTACGTCCAGATCTTTCTCAATATCCGGCATTACATCGCAGGATACGAAAGAGGTCTGGCGCTTTCCAGCCGCATTGAATGGGGAAATACGTACCAGACGGTGAACACCTTTCTCAGACTTCAGAAGTCCGTATGCGTTCTCTCCGTTTACCTGGAACGTAACAGATTTGATACCAGCTTCATCACCGTCCAGATAGTCCAGAACTTCAATTGAAAAGCCCTTGCGCTCAGCCCAGCGTGTGTACATGCGATACAGCATACTGCACCAGTCGCAGGCTTCTGTTCCACCAGCTCCTGCATTCAGTTTGATAATGGCATTCTCACCATCATACTCTCCTGAAAGAAGTGTCTTCACACGGATACTGTCAAACTGTGCCTGGAACTCATCCAGCATTTCCTGGATTTCTTCGATCATGGACGGATCATTTTCCTCATAGCTCATCTCGATCAGGGTCTCCATATCTTCTTTCTGTGTTACCAGATTCTGATAGGTTTCCATGTCGTCCTTCATACCCTTTAATTCTTTCATTTTCTTCTGGGATACTTCTGCATTGTCCCAGAAATCAGGCGCTTCCATTTCGCGCTCTAATTCTTCAACCCGCTTTTCTTTGTTAGCCAGGTCAAAGTGAATCCCTCACTTCCACTAATGGTTCTGTGTATGTTGCAAGAATGCTCTTGAACTGGTCTAATTCAACCATAGCTTCACCTTCTTTCTAATATTTCTGTGTAACTGTCCAGTGTTTTCTGAATCGTTACATTTCTTCAACAATGCCGCCGGCCTGGAACGTGTTTGAAAAATCATTCCCGCAATCCGCACGGCACACAGACTTTCAAACTATACAATAGCATATTCCGGTGGAAATTACAATAAAAAGCGGTGTGAACAGTAACGCCACCTGGTTACTGTTTCTTCTGAGAATAACAGTCATTCTCTCTGTTGCGATTTTTTCTCAAAAATGGATTTTAGAATAGGTTGAAAAATCTCTATATTTCTTATATCATAAACTAATGGCCCGTTTGTGGGACATGGTTCTATGATATAATGATTTTTGTTAAAACTATTAATGAAGAGGTATCATTTTTGAAGAAGAAAGAAGCGGTATTTATTGGTGCACTATTGGTTATTTCAGTGGTGCTTTGTATTTTTGTTTATGCGGTTCCACATGGAACTCATGGATCGATCCAGATTACGGTGGATGGGGAACTTTATGGGACTTATTCACTGGCGGAGGATCAGGTGATCCAGATTGGAGATACCAATGTGTGTGAAATTAAGGACGGCGAGGTAAAGATGACAGAGGCGGACTGCCCGGATCATCTTTGCATGAAGCAGCCGGCAGTGGGCAGTGCAGGCGGATATATTGTGTGCCTGCCAAACAGAGTAGTCATTCAGGGAGAGGGCGATTCAGATTCACAGGATTCCGAAAGTGGATTTGACGCAGTGGTGTAAGTGATGAATCAGAAAAAGACAGCGTATCTTGGGCTGTTTGCAGCCATTGCCATTATTTTCGGGTATGTGGAATCGTTGATTCCGTTTTTTGCGGGAATTCCGGGAATGAAACTAGGGCTTGCAAATCTGGCGGTGCTTTTTGTGCTGGAGAGGTATACGTGGAAAGAAGCGGCGCTGGTTTCCATTGTGAGAATTTTTATTATCGGTTTTATGTTTGGAAGCGGCTCCAGTATTATGTATAGTCTGGCGGGGGCGACCCTTAGTTTGATTGTGATGGTTTTTGTGAAAAATAAGATTGGATTCGGGCAGCTGGGTGTAAGTGTGGCTGGTGGCGTTTCCCATAACATCGGTCAGCTGCTGGTGGCGATTCCGGCAACGCATACGGTGGGACTGTTGTATTATTATGCTCCGGCGCTGATGGTGTCAGGAGTGATTACAGGACTGCTGATTGGAGTGCTGACGAAGGAAGTTCTTAAGAGAATTCCGTGAGATGTTACCACCGTACGCATCTGGGCTGAATATATTCAGCCCAAATGCTGTTAGTTGAAAAAGAGCTCCTGGCGGTAGTTTTTGACTATTCTCTGGAGCTCTTTTCGTTATTCCGTAAGCTATCATTTTCTACGAATCTATCATGGACAACTTATGCTTCGTTTACTGTGTATCCGTCTTTCATTAATTCGAATTTATCCATCAATCCACTTGTCACATATACATTCTTATCTTCGTCTACAAATACAGCTTCTGCGCCATATTTCTCCAGAAGGGGTTTCGCGGCGTCCATACCAAGGACGAAACAGGCGGTAGAGAGGCCGTCGGCCAGGTAGCCCTGGTCGCAGACGATGGTAACGGAGGTGAGACCGTTCTGGACGGGGTAACCGGTCTTTGGATCCAGGATGTGGTGGTAGCGGATTCCATCTTCTATGAAGTATTTTTCGTAGTCGCCGGAGGTGGAAAGGAACTGGTTGGCGTCCAGGGTGATGGCTCCAAGATAGTCGCCTTCCGTGTCACGGGGATCGGTAAGAGCTACTTTCCAGGAGGAGCCGTCGGGCTTTTCGCCGTAGGTCATGACACTGCTGCCGCCAAGGTTTAGGATCATACCGAAGACATCTGGCTGGGTTTGCAGGTAATCCATGATCAAATCACAGCCCATGCCTTTTCCAACGGCACCAAGATCCAGGGTACAGCCATCAAGAAGGGTTACATTGTTTCCGTCCACCTGAATTTTCTCGTAGCCCACTTCGGGAAGAAGAGTGTCAATTTCGGACTGGTCCGGGACATGAGGATTCTCGCCGTCAATGTTCCACAGGCGGATGATCTTTCCAAGGGTGGGGTCAAAAGCACCGTCGGAATCCTGGGACAGTTGGCGGATTTTCTCAAGGTCGGCAGCAAGATCATCAGAGACTTCCATGGTCTTGCCCTCAGCATTGTTCAGCTGGGAAATCTGGGAGTTTTCCTCTGTCCAGGAAAGGAGGGTGGTTTCCATTTCGCGGAGCTTTTCGCCAATCTGAGTGTTGATGTCCTTGCCTGAGGTATAAAGGGTTTCGGAAACTACCGTGTCCATTGCGAAATCTGCGTTGGTGTATTTTTCTATGTCAGATGCATAAACAACTGTAGTTGTTTTTCCCAGTACTGTAGCGGAAATGACAGTGAGAAGCAGGCTGCCGCAGAGGATTCCTGCCGCACTTCTCTTTCTCAAATGCCTTCTCCCATTAAACATATCCAAGCAGGTAAGTGATTGACCTCTGGACTGCTTTTTATAATGTACCTTAATTAAATCGACTTCATTCTGAAATCTTACTTTACTTCTTTTTTTACTCATATCCTGTTCTTTCTGATTTTATTTTCTCTTATTTTCCAATAGCGTTCGCCCATCTTTTCCCAGCTCGTGTTTAAAAAAGGCTCTCATCTTTCGCCTTCGGAATCCCGATCCGGATGTTCCTCTTCGGGCAGATTCCCTGGCAGGCGTGGCAGCAGATACATTCTCCTGAGAGAGGGGTATCACCGTCAATGTCCAGATGAGCAGGACAGCGCTTTTTGCAGGCTCCGCATTTCGCCGGACAGGTGCCTCTGTCACGGTTGAACAGCGCAGAGGGCGCTATAGGCATTATAGCAAAAATTGCGCCCATTGGGCAGAGGAACTGGCAGAAAAATCTTTCCTGAGTGCACATTCCGATCATGAGCAGAATCAGCAGCACAATCCCCACCTTGTAGGCAGCACCGGGAAGTCTGCCAGCGGTGAGCATGGAAAACACATCCCAGGGGCTCATGCCCTGAAGCTTGCTGTACCAGCCGGTAAGGATAGATACAAGAAGCACCAGAAGCCAGATATATTTCACCTTCTGCAAAATGCGGATGGCTTTTTCTGAGTATCCGTGACGGCCTTTTTTATGAAAAACCTTCTGGCGGATAAACACAGTCAGCTCGTACAATGCATCCCCAAGGGAACCAAATGCGCAGGCATATCCGCAGAAATGCCGTCCGAACAGGCAGGTTACCACCAGCAGCACGGCAGTCACATCCAGAAAGGAATTCCAGCTGATTGTCTGATGTGCTGCGATTGCCTGAAAAACGGACTTCACGCCCGCGAATGCCGTGGAAAAAAGTGCCGGAGCAAAAATGAAAAACAGAAGCTGAATGCCAGCGCGGATCAGCCGAATTTTTCTTTGTCTCTTTTTCATTAATTTTCCGCCTTTCCAAGTGCATCATTTACAGCGTTGATAATTCCAGTGGAACTGAAGGTTGCGCCGGAAATGGTGTCAACGTCTGTGCTCTGGGAAGCCAGAATGGTGCTAATCACGCCCTGTCCCTGGGAAAGGTATGCAGAGTCTTCGCCTGGTGCACTTACCACCTGAATGTCTGTAATCGTGTCATTTTCAAGTGTTACCTGAACCTGGATGTTGCCGCCAAAGCCCTGGCCGTCTCCTGTGTAGGTTCCGTTTTTGTAGACAAGATCTTCACTTTCTTCCTCAGAAGAAGCGTCCTCAGCCTCTGTCTCATCTGTATTTTTGTCATCTTTTTTCGCGTCCTCGGAAGCATCCCCGGAAGCCGCTTCTTCCGTCTGGGCTTTCTGATTCTTCGCTTCCTCTTCTGCCTTTTTCTTCGCCTCTTCCTGCGCTTTTGCAGCCTCTTCAAGGGCACTTAATATCTCATCCTGCTGTTTTTCCAAGGCCTCCACTCTGGTTGTCAGACTGGCGATCTGCTGGTCTTTTTCGGTATCACTATCTTTTTTCTGCATGGAGTTGTAGCCAAGAACGACACCAACGATCAGAAGCAGACATAAAACTCTCATAATAAAACTCTGGTATTTCATGGGTTATGCTCCTTTTGCCTGATTTAATGCATTTCTAAATGCCTGAATAAATCCCTGGGAGGAATATGTGCATCCAGATACTGTATCTACACTGTCTGCGGACTGCTTTCCCATAACCTGTCCAAGAATTCCCTCCCAGGCTGTATCTGCATATTCTTCATCATCATAGGAAAAATAAGTTGCTCCCACAATCTGTCCTCCGGATATTGTTACGGTAACCTGTACACTGTCTGGTCCGTCATTGCCTTCTCCAATGCCAGTGTAGGTTCCATCTGTATATGCACCAGCAGGCACAGGCGTGGGTTCTGGCGTAGCTGTCGGTTCCGGCGTCACAGAATTCTCCGGTGTATCCGTCGGTTCCGGTGCAGAAGTTGGCGCTGGCGTTTCAGTAGGCTCTGGTACAGCTGTAGGCTCCGGTGCAGTCGTTGGTTCCGGAACAGAAGTCGGCTTTGGCGTATTTGTGGGTTCTGGCTTCTCGGTGGAATCCGGCGCCTCAGTGGGCTCTGGCGTTACTGAAGGCTGTACCTCTGTATTTTTTGCCTGCTCCAATGCTATTTTGGACGCATCCAGAATTCCCATAGAAGAAAATGTTGCACCACTTACAGTGTCAATTCCTTCTGTACTCTGCTTTTCCAGTATTTTAGGCTGTATGGATCTCCATGCCTTATTGAAAAAGCTTCTGGTATCTGAGTTTGTATTGGTTACTTCCGTAATTTTTCCGTCTTTAATTGTCAGTGTTATGTTAACCTTTCCAGAATATCCCATTGCAGACCCTGTATAGGTACCATCTTTCAAAAGCTTTACAACTGGCTGTTCATCTGACGGATTATCCGGAGTCTTGGTAGGATGTGGAATCTCCGTTGGAATTGGTGTTACAGTTTCATCAGGTACAGTAGTCGGGGTTGGAGTTATATCTTCTTCCTTTGAGTCTGTAGTTCCTGATTGATCAGCCTTTGAAAGAGCCTGGGATAAAGCTCCGAGAATTCCATTGGAAGAAAATGTTGCACCACTTACAGTATCAATTTCAGAAGTACTCTGTCTGGAAATCACATTGGACTTGATTGTTTTCCATGCTTTATTAAAAAATTCAGGTGTGTCTGTATTTGTGTTGCTTATTTTTTTGATTTTTCCATTTTTTATTGTAACCTTTACCGTTACGATTCCATCAAAGCCTTCTGCCTGTCCCTCATATACGCCATCTTTATAGCTGACAGAAGTATCTTTCTTCGGTTTCTTTGCAGGTTTTGGCGTTGGCGTTGGAGTTGGTGTGGCAGCCGGTGTGGCAGAATCACTGTTTCCTGCCTGTGAAAGGGCATTCTGTACTGCCTGGATAATCCCGTTTGAGGAATAAGTTGCACCGCTGACTGCATCCACATTCGGGGACTGGCTTGATAAAACCTTACTTACAACGCCCTGTGCAGAGGCAAAATAAGAGCCTGTTTCTCCAGAGGCACTCAATATATCAACAGCTGTGATTTTCCCACCTGATACAGTTACCTGTACGGTAATCGTTCCTCCAAAGCCAGTACCGCTGCCCTGATAAGTTCCATCTTTATAGCCGCCTTCCGGAACTTCTGTAGTTGGTGTAGTGGTGGAGCCCTGACCTACCCCTGAAGATGCAGCCGTTTTTACTGGAAGGGTCTTTGAGCTTCCTTTTTTTATACCACTTTTTTTCTTTGAAATTTTGGAGGTTTTTTTCTTTGAAGAAGCTGATGATGTGTTCTTGCCTGCTTTCAGCAGACTCTCCTCTTCTGCCTCGTCATCTGCTGCCTCATAGGAATAGGCTGTTTTCAGAAGCGATTCCAGATCCTGGGATTTTACAACCTCTCTGGTTTCAGCAGTCACTTCTTTTCCACTGCTGCCAGCCTGAGCACCTGCTGCAGCCACAGCCGCAATAACCACTGCTGCTGGAGCAAGTTTCACCAGATTCTTTTTTTCAAAAGGATTCTTATCACTGTCTCGTTTTTTCATGCTGTCTCCTGTTAAAATATGTAGCAAATTAAATTTCTCTTTACAAGCAAAAGCAGGGGCTGTTAAAAACGGCCCCCGTTCCTTTGCCTTGTTTCACACAAGTCTTATTTGTTACCAGTAAAAACTTTGTAACAATTATTGTAACTGTTCAGTACCTTCTGAATGGTTACCAATTATTTTACTTTTACTTTGAATTTCTTAGATACTCCGTTACTTGTAACAGTGATGGTTGCAGTACCTTTCTTCTTACCTTTTACAACACCTTTTGCAGTAACAGTCGCTACTTTCTTGTTGCTGGACTTGTATGTTACTTTTCCGGATGGTGTTGCGGTTGCTTTGATTTTTACTGTTTTGCCTTTCTTGATTGTTGCAGAAGATTTTGCAAGCTTCAGAGAAGGTTTCTTAACCTGGATTACTACCTTCTTAGTGTAGTTTCCAACTTTTACCGTAATGGTTGTCTTTCCTGCTTTTTTCGCTTTTACAACGCCCTTGGAAGTTACAGTAGCAACTTTCTTATTGCTGGATGTGAATTTAGCTTTTCCTGTTACACCTGTTTTTTCAACAGTGATTGTTGTGGATGTTTTTCCTTTGGTGTAAATCGTGGAAGCTTTTGCAGTTGCTGTAATTCCAGGAGTTGCAGTCGGTGTTGGTGTTGCTGTAATTCCAGGAGTTGCAGTCGGTGTTGGTGTTGCTGTTGGAGCCGGTGTTGCTGTTGGAGCCGGTGTTGCGGTCGGCTGTACAGGTGCCGGTGTTGCGGTCGGCTCTGCCGGTACCGGAGTAGCGGTTGGAGCTGGAGCTTTTACAAGCATGTTAAGAGCTTCTCTTAAATGTCCGATCTGCTCTTCTACGCCATAAGTTGTCTGATTCTTAATATTTGCAAGCATTTCCTCACACTCTTCAAGCTCATTTGCAATGCTGTCTTTTGCAGCAGCCCAGCTCTCCGGAGTATAATCAGCCTCGTTCAGGGCTTTTGCTTCTGCGATAATGTTTTTCAGTGGTGTGGAATCTGCATCACCTGCAGGTTTCGCAATATTCTCAGCTGTTGCCTGGAATTTTACCACGTAATCCTGGTATCCAAGGGCATGAACAGTAAGGATCCAGTAACCAGTTCCGTCAGTTCCTTCCGGAAGCTTGCATCTTCCGGATTCTGTAAGGCCAAGCTGGATACCCATCATTTTATGCATCCAGTTATCAGCTGCAAATTTTGTTCCATAGTTTGCAAGTCTGTTTGTATAAGTGGAATCATTTCCATAATATGCCCACTCAACAGACTGCATATGTGCACCAAGATCGCCATAGTTTCCAGTCAGGTCAACTCTCAGGAACTCACCATAAGAACCATTTCCAGGTTTTACAGTTGCTGTAATTCCGTCTGCCACTTTCAGCTCTGCATCTTTGATACCAGACTCAGTTCCGTTCTGTCTTGCTCCGATTACAAAGCTTCCGTCTTCAGCTTTTGTAACTTTTTTCAAACCATTTGTATTTGCAGTTACATTTGCAACAGCTTCATAGGATTTCAGTTCTTTCTCGCCATAACCGCCGATCAGCTGTCCGCCATTTTTTACAATTGCATGGCTTTCTGCAAAAGCAGCAAGGTCAGCTCTCTTAATCTCAACCGGTACATATTTCAGTCCAGTTACGGTATATCCGGTTACATTGTTCCGGTTAAATACTTCTGATGTTCCATCGGCATAATAAACTGTTTTTCCGTCTGCGCTCCAGTGGGAAACTGTTTTTCCATTAAGAACCGCGATTGCCTGGAAGCTTCCTCTGTGAAGGCCATGGTTTGCAGTTGCTCTTGTTACAGCATCAAATGCTCCAAGGTCTGACTCACCTCTTCTGTCTTTTTCTTCAGAAGAAGCGGTGGAGCCTGCATTGTATACATTCTCGGAAGCCCAGTACTCAGCCCATGTAAGACCTGCGTATACATATACGTTTTCGTTGTAAACAAATGTTACATCTGGGTATCCGGCAGCACTTACAACTACTGTATCTCCATCGTTTACAGCTGTTTTAGAATAATCAAGAGTTCCATCCTCCTGAACAATCTTCACAGCACCTTTTCCGCTTGCAGCATACTCTTGGTCACCAATTTTTACTTTTGAAACTGTTTTGGTAAATGCAACAAACTGCTCAGCGGTAATATCTGCCGCAGCAACCAGTTTTCCTTCATACTCATCATAGGAAGCCATTACAGTATCTGTTGTTGCTGTAAAAGTAGCGCTGACAGGAGCATATTTTCCATTTGCATCGGAAATTGTCAGAGTATGTGTTCCAGGTGTAAGATTTGTAACCTTTACTCCTGTCTCTGTTGTCGCTGCTTCCACATCATCAACTGCATATTTCTTTGAATAATCAGATGGAAGTGCTTCAGATAATTCAACTTTAACCTCTGCATCTGTTACCTTGATGTTGTCAACGGTTGCACTGACACCTGTTTTTACCGGAACATAAGTATCTGGAATATCAAAATTAATTTCCCCCTTATCCGTATAGTACGTTACGCTGGAAATAGTTTTTCCCATCATGGATTTGTAGTGGTCAGAGCTTATTGGGCAACCGTGAGATTCTGTTGTAAAGCCGGTGCTCCATGCAAGTTCTTTTCCTTTCCAGATATTCTCAAGATGACGGAGTGCATAAGTGGTTCCGTCTGTTGTATTGATGATTACACCATAAATCTTATCACCATTAGATGCATTTACTACTGCCTTTACTGCTGTCTCATCCAGCTCAAGCTGATAATCTCCATATTTGGAATTAAGCTTTAATTCAGCATTCACACTAACATTCTGTTCGGACATTCCCTGAACAGCGCCAAAAGAAATATTTTCGTTCTCATCTACGCTCATTTCCTTGTAATATGCAGGAGTTTCTGCCGGAACATAATAAGTATAGCTTGGCTGTTCAATAAGAGCCGCTGCACCAGTATATGTATTAGTACTTACCTGGCCTTTCATGTTCGTAGTAATCTCTATAGTAGTGCTGTCTGTAATCTGTTTAAAATTTTCCAAATCAGAAGCTTTATTCACTTTTACCGGAAAAGTAACACCTGCAAGTTCATTTCCTTCCGCGCTTGTATGATAAGCAGCATTTCCATTCATCACGCCGCTCATCTTTGTTTTTGCTTTCGTCGCGGATGTAAATGCATCTACTTTTACATCATTGTTTTTCAACTCAGATCTGTAAAAAGCTTCATAGGGAATGTTCATCAGTACGATCTGACCATCCTCCACTGTTTTCACAGCTCCCGCTTCATTGTTGGTTTCGCCCTCAGTGTCTGCTAAAAAAGCATCTTCTGTGTCTCCGGTTTCGCCGTCCTCAAATCCAGACTCCTCTTCTGCGGCTTCTCCAGATTCAAAACCCTCCTCTGTGTCTGTACCAAAATCTGCTGAATCGTCAGCCTCTGATGATTCGTCATAGTCGTCTGAAATCTCATCAGAACCATATGCAGTCTCCTCAGATACCTCAACAGCTGCTTCTCCAGAAGTAAAGTCCTCTGCCATAACTCCAACCGGTGAACTGGTCATCGCTACAGCTGCACTCATAATGATCGGAGCAATTTTTCTTAATAACTTTTTGTCAGCCATCCTCTTCCTCCTCATTTAACTATTATTAGTATTTTCTAACCTTTGTTTATTTTACAGAATCGTGTTAGAAATGTCTATCCTTTTTTAGTTTAGACATTGCACTTTTTTTATCAACAAGAGTGGGCTTCCGTATACCGACAAGCTGATTCTGTCTCCATATTTTAATTACTTTCCTCTCTTCAGGTATAATGACATCGCTTACAGACAGCACACTCATTTGCAGCAAAAAAAATCCAGGCACGGAAGTCTTCTTACTTCTATACCTGGATTCTCGTACATCGAAAATTAAGTAACTGCCATATTGACTTGTCTGATTTTTCATCTGCTGCGCTGCCTTCCTCCGCGATGCACAAAAATTATACTGTATATCATTTCCCTTTGGCAGCCTTTAAATTTCTTTTTTATTTATCTTTTCTGCCATATCTGCATTTTGCGCCCTCTGGCGGTCACAAATACGTTTTAGAACAGCCGTTTTGCTACGCAGACACGGCCATTTGGATGCGCCATACACCATATTTTCTTTCTATGAGAAAAAGCTTTCAGCCACGCTCATCTCCGCAATATATCCAACAGTTCCTGTCATAAAAATAGTTCCGTCTTCTTTAATGTCGATCTGGATCATACCACCCGGCTGGTTTACATTGATTCTGTTTTCCATCAGACCTTTTCGGTAGGCTGCAATGGCTGCTGCACAGCTTCCTGTACCGGAAGCTTTTGTGTAACCGGAGCCACGCTCCCAGATCTCGATATCCAGATTTCCTTTGTCAATCTGGCGGCAGATCTGCAGGTTCACTCTTTCCGGGAACTCATCTGCATTTTCCACATATGGCCCCAGCTCCCTTACTTTTTCCGGGGATACCTGATCCATGAAAATAATGCAGTGTGGATTTCCTACTGTGAGACAAGTTGCCTTGTATTCTTTCTTGTTAAATGTAAATGGCTCATCGATCACCTCACGCACCTCGCCAGTTACCGGAATCTCTCTGGAAAGGAAAGAGGCTTTGCCCATGTTTACGCGGAACTCTGTCGCTCTGGCATTCAGACACTCTACTTCGATTGTTCCTGATAAAGTCTCAATGGCAAATTTTTTCTCTGTAACATACTCATTATCCATAAGATATTTTGCAAAAATACAGACACCGTTTCCACTGATTGCAGCTTCACTTCCATCGGAATTAAAAATATGCATTCCCATTTTTCCATTAATGTCAACTGGTCCGTAAAGCACACCATCCGCTCCAAGTCCGAATCCCCGCTGGCAAAGAAGCGCAACTTTTTTGCCCTGCAGCTGAAGCTGGTTTTTCTTCGCATCCAGTACCAGATAATCATTTCCAAAGCCCTGATATTTTGTCATGATAATGCTGTCTCTCATTGTTTTCAATTCCTTTCTGACGAAACGCCCGTGATCTTTTTTCTCAAATCACATCTTATATCCAGTATAGCGTTTATTTTTCCCATGTACATAGAATAACTTGCGAAATATATTGCAAAAAATGCGGTATTTCATTTATAATAAAGTCATATTTTAAGCGCAGAATTGAATTATGACGCTACGCAAACGTAGCTGCAAACAAAGTTTGCGGTTCCATACACACTATAGTTAAAACAGGAGCCATAACATATGAATTCTTTCAATGAGCCAACTGAAAAAACCGGCTATCTGGAGCAGGATTTCCGGCTTTTTCACATCAAGGACCAAACCAAGCGGGAATTTTCCTACCATTATCATGATTTTCACAAGGTGATCATCTTTCTTTCCGGAAAGGCTGCCTACCACATTGAGGGAAAGTCCTACTACCTGAAGCCCTGGGACATTCTCCTCGTGAACCGTCACGCCATCCACAAACCGGAAATTGATTTTTCGGTTCCATACGAACGTTTTGTACTATGGATCCGCGACGACATCAAATCCACAGAACTGCTCCGCTGTTTTCAGAAGGCGATTGACCGGAGTTACAATCTGATCCGTCTGGACTCTGACACTCAGGAAAAATTAAAGCAGCTTCTCTACGAACTGGAAGCTGCCCTAAAAGACGAAAAATTTGGCAGCGATCTGCTTGGCTCAGCTCTTTTTACCCAGTTCATGGTTTATGTAAACCGCATTTTTCTGGAAAAGCAGTACATTTACGACACTCGCTCCTACAGCAGTGATTCCCAGATAGAAGAGCTTCTCCGTTATATTAACCACAACCTTACTGAAGATCTTTCCATTGAGACCCTTGCACGGAAATACTACCTGAGCAAGTATCACATGATGCGGAAATTCAAGGAGGAAACCGGTTACACCATCCACAACTACATCATTAGCAAGCGCCTTCTTCTCGCTCGCACAAAAATTTCCGAAGGCACCCCCATCCTGAAGGCCGCCCAGTTAAGCGGCTTCTCCGACTATACCACCTTCTCCCGGGCCTATAAAAAACAATTTGGCACCGCGCCGAGCCAGACAATATAATTGCTATTTAATGTGTTGGTCGTTATCCCGGACGCGATTTCACAATGTATATTCACCGCCGCGCGTCGCAACGTTCCGGCAAGCTAATGACTAACTACGACTAAGACGCTCAGGAGAGCCTTCGCGCCTAAGTCTCCGTAAGTCATGGATCTCGCCTCCACTAAAACCGCTCCTGAAATGCGCGGCTTGCGAATATACATTGCAAAATCGCTGGTTACTGGAAAGGGAAGAAAGAAACTATAACGACAACAACGGGGATGGGGTGACGTAGTTGGTATCCCGCAACTTTATTGTTCTTTTTCTAATCTATCGTTGTCAAGAAAGTATAGGGAAACCAATCACTCACCCTCCCCCTTCATTAAAAGTTCTTATCAACCAGCAAGTCCCAGCCAGTACACAGCATTTGGGCAATGTGTATTACTCCAGCGAGCCATTTCAGGCGCGTTCTTAGCGCAGATGAAATCCAGCGCTTACGAAGACTTATGCGTGAGGGCTCTCCCGAACGCATTAGTCGCAGTTAGCGATTAGTTCATCGGAGCGTTGCGCCGGCGAGTGAGTAATACACATTGTCCAAATGCGTCCGTCTTGAAGAACTTTTAATCCACTAAATAGCAATAGTACCTTATTTCCTACAACAATTCCAGAATATCCTCCCTGTTCATACCACTCAGCTGTCCCATATCACCGCTGATGATCTGCTCTGCCAGATCCTGCTTTGCTTCCTGGAGCTTCTGGATCTTTTCTTCAATGGTATTGCGGGCGATGAGCTTGTACACGGTAACTTTCTTTGTCTGTCCGATACGGTGGGCACGGTCAGTGGCCTGATTCTGGACAGCCTGATTCCACCAGGGGTCATAGTGGATAACCACATCTGCACCTGTCAGATTCAGTCCAACGCCGCCTGCTTTCAGGGAAATGAGAAATACAGGAGTGGTATCAGAATTGAACTGTTTCACAAGCTCCTGTCGTTTCTGCTTGGAGGTTTCCCCAGTGATGATGTAATAAGGAATCCCCTCTTTTTCCAGTGCTGCCTGAAGAAGAGCCAGCATGGAAGTAAACTGGGAAAATAAAAGCATACGGTGTCCGCCATCAATAGCACTCTGGATCAGCTGCATACAGCTGTCAGCCTTGGCAGATTCACCCCGGTAATTTTCAAAGCAAAGAGAAGGAGAGCAGCAGATCTGCCGCAGCTTCGTCAATTCAGCCAGAATCCACAATTTGTTTTTATTAAATTCGCCCTCGTCCTGCTGGGCAATTTTTTCCTTCATATGTACAACCTGGGCGTCATACAGCTTCTGCTGTGCATCCTCAAACTTTACGTAGCGGACTTCTTCCAGTTTTTCCGGAAGATCCTTCAACACATCTTCTTTCAGACGGCGCAGGATAAATGGGGACACCATTTTCTGAAGGCGGGTCATGGCAGAATCATCGCCGTTCTTTACAATCGGAGTTTCAAATTCCTTTTTAAAGATATCGTAACCATAAAGGAATCCAGGCATTAAATAATCAAAAATACTCCAAAGCTCACTGAGTCGGTTCTCAATCGGTGTACCTGTGAGTGCGTAGCGGGTCTGGCTGTGGATTACCTTTACAGACTTGGCTGCTGCTGTTGTGTGATTCTTGATATACTGTGCCTCGTCAATGATCTGGTATAAAAATTCTTTTTCCTCATACTGGTCAATATCTCTTTTTAAAAGATCATAAGAGGTGACCAGAACATCGAAATCTGTGTATGTCTGAAGCTTTGCCTGACGCTCGGACTGACTTCCTGCGATCAGTGATACTTTCAGCTGTGGGGCAAATCGGGCAAGCTCTTCACCCCAGTTGAAAACAAGGGCAGCAGGAGCCACTACCAGAGATGTGCCGGTTTTGCCTTCAAGCTTTGCTGCGAGAAGAACTGCGATTACCTGTAAGGTTTTTCCAAGTCCCATATCATCGGCGAGAATTCCGCCAAATTTCCATGCTTCCAGGGTACGCAGCCATTTATAACCGTTCTTCTGGTATTTTCGCATGATCCTGGAAAGGCTTTCCGGCTCTTCAAAATCGGCATCGTTAATGGTTTTGAAGCCTTTTACGATTTCACGGAAATGACGGTCGCGGTTGGCATATATGTTTTCGTTGCTCTCCAGCATCTGATCCAGATATAAGGTGCGGTATGCCGGAATGTGCATTTTTCCTTTGACAAATTCCTTTGGGGTGAGATGAAGGGTTTTCATCAGTTCTGCCAGCATTTCCAGGTTCTGCTCCTGAAGATTGACAAATTCGCCGCTTTTCAGCTTGTAATATTTTTTCTTCAGCTGATAGCTTTTCAGGATATCCAGAAGCTCCTGGCTGGAAATATCATCCGTGGAAATATTCAGATCCAGGAGTCCGCCGGATACGGACACACCAACGGAAACCTTTACAGTCTTTAAGGTGTGTCTGCTGCGGAAACGGTTGGTGCAGCGTACTTCGCCAAGCTCCATGAGGGCGGCAGTTCCAGACTCCATGATCTGATAGCTAAGTTCTTCGTCATGGTTGCAGTGAAGTACGTCAAAGTCGGGATCATAGTAAGGCAGCCATTCCATGGTCTGATCCAGGACACTGTTTTCCAGAGGAAAATCACGGAACTGCTGGTCCGGGGAGATATCCTCATGAAGTAAAAGCTTTCCTACAGAGAATTCTCTTTTTCCATAAAAGGCGCTTACCTTGCAGATAACGTTATCGTTTTCCATGTCCAGATAAAATACGAAGTGTGCTTCAGGCGTGAGGTACTGTCTGAATTTCTCCGGATTTTCCTCCGTAATATCCGCCACTTCCTGAAGCTGAGGCAGCACATTGTGATAAAAATTGGACAGTGTATTACGCCCCATCTGGAAGTGGAATTCTCCATTTCTGGAAAGTGCTGTCAATGGACGGACCTTCTCCATAAAGGCCGGTTCGGTTTTACAGAAGCTGTCATCCTGGATAAAGTATGAAGAGTCCATACCATGAAAAAGCTCTGGGATGTATCCCTTCACTGTGACACCGTCAAATTGCTTTTTGTCCTTAGAGGCATCCAGAATCCGTATGGAAATCCGTGGATTCCCTGTTTTGCAGTGAAGCTGGGCTTTTTTACGGGCAGCATCCGGAGTTTTATCTTCAAAATCTATTTTATAATTGCAAATATTGTCATAAAAACTGTCCAGACGCCAGCCAAAAAGATCCAGAGAATTGCCAACATTAAATTTTTTTGGCAAATAGATGCCGGAATTCTGGATTTTGTCTACAAACTGCTCTTCCTCGCGGACGATCCGGTCAATATAGCGGATCCATTTGCGGCTCTCCTCTGTGAAATCCTGCGTTTTGTGGCTGATCTGGGTGCTGGTTCCATACTGAACGGTCTCACCGTTGCGAACCTGACGGCAGAAGTCATCCAGTTTTTTTACCACGAACATTTTGGAAGTTCCTACCTTAAAAGAAACGGAAAGCTTATTGTCATTCTGTGTCAGTCTTGGAACCAGGGAAACACCTGCGGAAACATGGGCCGGTGTTTCTTTCTGGTCATTTTTGAGCTGTCCTCTGCGATAGGAGTTCAGCAGATAGTCTCCGTTCATGTCAGTGGCATCCGAAAAATTGCTGTGGTTTACATAATCACGAATATAGAAGGCAAGTGCAGCTGTATACTGGCACCTGGAATTATCAGAATACCAGCCCCAGTATTTTCTGTGGCATTCCGGGCATCCGCATCTTGCATAAGTAACTTCCTCGTGAGAGAAAAGAAGGGTGACGCCGAAGATATCTCTGCCAGTCTGGAAGGTTGCTTCAATCTGGCCAAGGCGCTGACCGTTCATCCTGTCGTAGCCGCAGGAAATATCTGTGACATTCATTTTCTGTTGGCGATAGATGGATTCCCCGTTTTTTCGGTCTTTGGGGGCAAGCTTTAGGGATTCAAGAATTTTGTCGCCGTCAAAGTAGCTGTAATTTTCCAGCTGCTGGATATTTCCTTCTAATGAGGAATCGTCGTCTGCGTCACTGTCATTCTGGGAACCGCCAAGAAGCTGATACGTTTCGTTACGCTTTTGTTTTTCCAGCTCTTCCTGACGTTTGCGCTCTTCCGTTTCTTTCTTTTTCACTTCTGTCGGAGAATTTTTCATTTGTTTGGCTTCCTTTTTATGATTTTTCTTTGTCGTTTTTGTCCTTGGGAAACATGCTGTCCAGCAGTTTGGACAGTTCATTGGCATGCTTTTTTATGCCGGAGAAGGGATTGCTTCTGTTTTTATGTTCATAGCCAAATTGAGCAGCAAATTTTTGCAAAGATCTGGTTCGCTTCATAAAAAAAACTCCTGCCAGATATTTCTTCCTTATAATATGAAAAGAAATACAGCAAGGTGAAACATTTAACGACGAATGATCATCTTACAGATCGGATTTCCCATAGAGGAAAATTTTTCCTCATATTCGGTCATTACATTTCCAATCATCATTTCTTCGTTATGGTGGAGGTCAAAGGTGTGAGCTTCCAGTTTCCATCCTGCTTCCGGGACTTCTTCCAGGGAAAAGTCGAACAGACCGCGGTTGTCAGTTTTGAACTCGATGGTTCCGTCTTCTTTCAGAATCTTGTCGTAGCGGGAAAGAAACTCCCGGGAGGTAAGGCGGCGGGAAGCGTGGCGAGCCTTAGGCCAGGGATCAGAGAAATTCAGATAGATTCTGGAAACTTCGCCTTTTTCAAAAACTTCGGGAAGAAGTCTTGCATCCATGCGCATGAATTTTAAATTAGAAAGCTCCTGTCCTTCTTCTGCAAGGGCTTCTTTCTTCTGAATGGCACGAAGGAGTACGCTGTCATACATTTCGATTCCGATATAGTTGATCTCCGGATGGAGCTTCGCCATATCCATAAGAAAGCGGCCTTTTCCCATGCCAACCTCCAGATGGACAGGCTGATTCTGTGGGAAAACCTTGTTCCAGTTTCCCTTATTCTCCTGTGGATTCTGGATCACGTAAATACTTTCTTCAATTGCGTCTTTGGCGCCTGGTATATTTCTAAGTCGCATGGTTTCCTCCTGTAATTAAATTTATAGCTGGTTGAAACTGATTTCGGCTCTTTGCAAAAGTTTACCGGGTGGTAAAAAATGCTTGTCAGAATCAGCTGAAATAGTATTCATTCTTAACAAAACTACTATACATGATTTCCTGCTTTTTCGCAATAATATTGATATCGTGATTCTTCAGACACGCTCTATGTCAGGGGGGAACGCAAAGAGCTTCTAATTGAAAAAATTGACCAATTTTGACTGAATATGAAACCTATCAGCAAGAAATGCAAATGGAAAAACGAGAAAATTCTGTATAAATATGATTTTCTTCCTATTTATAATTAATACGTGTACCTATTATAAAATTTCGATATGACAGGAATTGATAAGATCGTTAATTTTTAGTCAAAACATCTGGAATTGTATTGAATTTTTGTGAAAATTTTAGGCAAAGTTTGACTGGTATTTTCATCAAAATGGGTGTAAGATACTTAAAACTTGAAAAAGGAGGGGAAAAATGGAACAGATAATCGGTAAGTTATCCGAGATAGAGACAACTGCAGAGACCATTATGAAGGATGCACTGCAGAAGAAGAAAGCTCTTTCAGCTGAGATGGAAAGGCAGTCCAAGGAATTCGACACCCAGCTGGAGAAACAGACAGAAGAGCAGATTAAGGAAATTCGCCGGAATCTTGAGGGTGAGAAGGATAAGCGCCTGTCATCCCTGCGGGAAGACACTCAGGCTGCCTTAAGTCAGCTGGACGCTTACTATGCGAAGAATCACGAACGCCTTTCCAGAGAAATTTTTGAAAAGATCATTCAGGAGGAAGTGATGTAATGGGAAGCGTTCTTTCCTACAGCGGAATTTCCACGAAAATACGCGCTATGAGCAGTCATCTGGTGACAGATGAACAGCTTCAGGAAATCGTCCGCTTTTCGGACGTTCCACAGGTAGCCGCTTATTTGAAGAAAACGCCGGAATATGCGAAAGCATGGTCAGATCTTGATGAGAATAATCTTCACCGAGGTGAGATCGAGAAGCTTCTGAAGAAATCCATTTTCGGAAATTTCTCCCGCATTTACAATTTTGCAAACAAGGAGCAGCGCAAGTTCCTGGCACTTTATTCCAAGCGCTACGAAATCCGTGTTCTGAAAGAGATCATGACGAATCTCTTTGATCACAGAAGCACCGATCCTGTGGATATGAGTCCTTACCGCGACTTTTTCCTGCACCATTCCAAGCTGGACATTGACAGAGTGGCAGGTGCCGGAAATATGGATGAGTTCATGACAGCCCTGAAGGGCAATGAATTCTATGCTCCGCTTCAGAGCGTATATGAGAACGGCAATGGACTTTTATTTGACTACGGAATGGCTCTTGATCTTTATTATTTTAATCAGATCTGGAGTGTCCGCAAAAAGTTATTCAAGGGAAACGATCTGGACGAGATCACCAAGGCTTATGGTGAGAAGTTTGATATGCTGAATCTGCAGTTTATCCTGAGATCCAAGCGTTATTACAAAATGGAGCCGGCAGCCATCTACGCACAGCTGATTCCCGTGAATTATAAACTAAAGAAAGAAGAAATCACAGCTCTGGTGGAAGCTACCAGCAAAGAAGAAGGTGAGCAGATCTTTTCCCGTACCTGGTACGGCAGGAAATATCAGCAGCTGAACCTGATCTCCATGGAGGAGCTTTATAATAGTCTGCTCCGTACCGTGCTTGAGAAAGAGGCTCGCAAGGATCCTTATTCAGTAGCTGTTTTGTATTCTTATCTTTACCACAAAGAGCATGAGGTAAACCGTCTGACCATCGCACTGGAGTGTGTTCGTTACCAGGTTGATCCGGACGAGGCAATGCATTATGTTCACAACAATTAGTAACCCGGAGGTAGCAATGTGATTGAGAAAATGAAATTTGTCAGCATTACCGGGCCAAGAGAGGATATCGACCGAGTTGTAAATAATTACCTCAGCCGGTATGAGATTCATCTGGAGAATGCTCTTACTGAGCTCACAGATGTGAAGAATCTTTCCCCTTATCTTGAAATCAATCCTTATAAAGAAGCTTTAAGCACAGTCGGAAGCTTCTATGAAGAGGTTGAGAACCCGGAGCAGGCTTCTGCGAAGAAGCTGCCAATCGAAAAAGCTCTCTCTTTCGTACAGCAGATCAAAGATGAAGCGGATGTCCTTAACAAGACCCGTCAGGAACTGGAAGAGAAACGTGATTCTCTGGCAGAATCACTTCGTATCATCTATCCTTTCCGAAATGTAGACTTTGATGTGCAGTCAATCCTGAAAATGCGTTATATCCATTATCGCTTTGGACGGATCGAGAAAGATTATTTCGATAAATTTAAAACATACATTTATGATAATCTGGATACGATTTTCATTAAATGTGATGAAGATGACCGTTATATCTGGGGAATTTATTTTGTTCCCGTTCATGAAGCACAGCGAATTCATGCCGTATATTCTGCTATGCACTTTGAAAAAATCTTTGTACCGGATCAGTATGATGGAACTGCCAAAGCTGCATACACAGCACTTGAAGCGCAGTACAAGAAAACAATTGCAGATCTTGATGCAAACAAAGCGGCAAGAAAAGCTTTCTTCAGAAAAAATGCATCCGACATTGTTTCCTGCAAACATACACTTTCCCAGTTTTCACGGAACTTTGATATCCGTAAACTGGCAGCATGCACACATGGGGACAATAAGGGAGAGGCAGCAGCCGATTATAAGCCGAAGGAACCATTTTATATCCTTTGTGGCTGGATGACAGAGAAGGATGCCAAAGCTTTCCAGAATGATATTTCCGGAGATTCCCGTATTTTCTGTCTGATTGATGAGAATGAGCAGGAGGATGCCCATAAGACACCGCCTACCAAGCTGAAGAACCCCAAGCTTTTCAAGCCATTCGAAATGTACACCAAAATGTATGGCCTTCCGGCTTATGGAGAGATGGATCCAACCTGGTTTATCGCCATTACTTATTCCTTTATTTTCGGCGCAATGTTCGGAGATGCAGGACAGGGTCTGGTTTTATTGATCGGCGGATATCTTCTTTACAGATTCAAGCATATTGATCTTGCCGGAATCATCAGCTGTGCAGGTATTTTTTCCACATTCTTTGGCTTCATGTTCGGCAGTGTCTTCGGATTTGAGGATATTATAGAACCTGTATGGTTAAGGCCTATGGATGCCATGATGAATGTGCCTTTTATCGGAAAACTGAATACCGTATTTATTATCGCTATTGGCTTTGGTATGGGAATCATTCTTCTGTGTATGATTTTTAATATTATGAATTCCCTGAAAGCAAAGGATACAGAGAAAGTATGGTTTGATACCAACTCTGTTGCAGGCCTTGTATTCTATGGATCCGCAGTGATTGTAATTGCATTGTTCATGACAGGCCATAAGCTTCCTGGCGGTATTGTTCTTTGCATTATGTTTATCCTTCCGCTGCTTGTAATGTTCTTAAAAGAGCCTCTTACAAACCTTGTGGAAAAGAAGCCGGCAGCTTTTGAAGGCGGTGTGGAAATGTTTATTGTTCAGGGATTTTTCGAGATGTTCGAAGTCCTTTTGAGCTATTTCTCCAACACACTTTCTTTCGTGCGTATCGGAGCTTATGCAGTCAGCCATGCAGCTATGATGCAGGTTGTACTGATGCTGGCCGGTGCTGAGAACGGAAGCCCGAACTGGGTAGTGATTGTTCTCGGAAATATTTTCGTATGCGGTCTTGAGGGTCTGATCGTTGGTATCCAGGTACTGAGACTTGAGTATTACGAGATGTTTAGCCGTTTCTACAAAGGAAGCGGAAGAAAATTCGAGCCGTTCCGTTCTGACGCGGAGGCAAAGTAAACTGCCGCTGGTAGTGAAATATTTATCAAATGTCTCTGTGAAATGCAGTGACATTACAAATGTTAAAACACGAGGAGGTCAATTATCATGACAGTTATGACACAGATTATTTTAGCAGTAGCGCTTGTATTAAGCATTATCGTTCCATTTGGTTATTATTTCATCGGCGAGAAGAGCCGTGGACGTTACAAAACAACAATCGCAACAAACGCATTTTTCTTCTTTGGTACCATGTTAGTAGCAGCAATGGTTATGTTTGCAGGAAGCTCTTCTGTACAGGCTGCAACAGGCGCTGATGCAGGTATTGCAACAGGTCTTGGATATATTGCAGCAGCTCTTGTTACAGGTCTTTCCTGTATTGGTGGTGGTATTGCCGTAGCCAGTGCGGCAAGTGCAGCTCTTGGTGCAATCAGCGAGGATCAGAGCATTCTTGGTAAATCCCTTATCTTCGTAGGTCTTGCCGAAGGTGTTGCTCTTTACGGTCTGATCATTTCCTTCATGATCATCGGTAAATTATAATTATGAAAATGTTTTTGATCAGTGACAACATCGATACCTGCACAGGGATGAGACTGGCAGGTGTGGAAGGCGTGGTAGTCCATGAGCGTGACGAACTGAAGGACGCTCTGGAAAAAGCAATCGCCAACAAGGAAATCGGGATTCTCCTTCTGACCGAGAAATTCGGCAGGGAGTTTCCCCAGATCGTGGACGATGTAAAGCTGAACCATAAAACGCCTTTGATCATCGAAATCCCTGACAGGCATGGTACAGGCCGCAAACCTGATTTTATTACCGGATATGTTAACGAAGCCATTGGCTTAAAGTTATAGGCAGGAGAAGACCAAGCATGACAATTGAAGAAAAACTGCAGCATTTCTACGACACTTCCATTGCGGAAGCCCAGACAGAGGCTGAGAATACACTGGAAGCACATAAGAAGAGTCTGGAAGAAATGTTTGAAAAGCATAAAGAATCAAGAAAAATGGATGCCGAGGCACAGATCAAGGCAGAGACAGAAAATGCTACCCGAGAGGTAAACAAGGCACTTTCTGCTGAGCAGCTGACTTTAAGACGTGACTGGACAGCCAAACAGACAGAGCTTAAAAACGAGCTTTTTGTAGAGGTTAAAAATCATCTGGAGAACTTCATGGAGAGTCCTGCGTATCAGGATTATCTGTGCAGCAGAATCCAGAAGGCAAGAGAATTTGCAGGAAATGATGAGATTTTTATCTATCTTTCCGCTGAAGATACAGCATTACAGCGCTCTATTGTAGCAAAGACCGGATTCACAGTTGAGATTTCCGACGAACCGTTTATGGGTGGTATCAAAGCCACAATCCCGGCTAAAAACATCCTGATCGACAACTCTTTCCTGAGTGCTTATGAGAAGCTGAAAAAAGAATTCAAATTTGACGGAGGGCTGAGCCATGAATAAAACAGGTATTATCTACGGCGTTAACGGTCCTGTTATTTATCTGAAAGGCGACCCGGGATTTAAGATTTCCGAGATGGTTTATGTTGGACCTGAGAAGCTGGTCGGTGAGGTCATTGGTCTGAAAAAGGGCATGACCACCGTACAGGTTTTCGAGGAGACAACAGGACTGAAGCCAGGCGATACAGTAATGGGAACAGGCGATGCTATTTCCGTTCTTCTGGGACCTGGAATCATTCATAACATTTTCGACGGTATCCAGCGTCCTCTGGAGGAGATCGCAAAATCCTCCGGAAAATATATTTCCCGTGGTGTAAGTGTTGATTCCCTTGATACTGCTAAGAAATGGGATGTTCATGTAACTGTTAAAGTTGGAGATATGGTAAGCGCAGGTACTATCATTGCCGAGACTCAGGAAACAGCTTCCATTCTTCATAAATCCATGGTTCCGCCAACAATTGGAGAGGCTGAGGTTATCAAGGCAGTTCCGGACGGAGCATATACCATCCTTGACCCGATTGTAACGGTTCGTCTTTCTGATGGCAGTGAGCGCGATATCGCACTTGCGCAGAAATGGCCGATCCGTGTGCCAAGACCTACCTACAAGCGTTTCCCTGCAAGCGTGCCGCTTGTAACCGGACAGCGTATCCTGGATACCCTTTTCCCAATTGCAAAGGGTGGTACAGCAGCGATTCCTGGCGGTTTCGGTACTGGAAAAACTATGACACAGCACCAGATCGCAAAGTGGTCTGACGCTGATATCATTATCTATATTGGATGTGGTGAGCGTGGAAACGAGATGACACAGGTTCTGGAGGATTTCAGTAAACTGATCGACCCGAAATCCGGAAACCTGATGATGGACCGTACCACTCTGATTGCCAATACATCAAACATGCCTGTTGCAGCCCGTGAGGCTTCTATTTATACAGGTGTTACACTGGCTGAGTATTATCGTGACATGGGTTATGACGTTGCGATTATGGCAGACTCCACTTCCCGTTGGGCTGAGGCTCTTCGTGAGTTATCCGGACGTCTGGAGGAAATGCCTGCAGAGGAAGGCTTCCCGGCTTATCTGGCTTCCAAGCTTTCCGCTTTCTATGAGAGAGCGGGTATGATGCAGAACTTAAATGGAACCGAAGGTTCCGTATCTATTATCGGTGCGGTTTCCCCACAGGGTGGTGACTTCTCTGAGCCTGTTACACAGAATACAAAGCGTTTCGTTCGTTGCTTCTGGGGACTGGATAAATCTCTGGCTTATGCCCGTCATTTCCCGGCTATCCACTGGCTTACAAGTTATAGTGAGTACCTGGAGGATTTAACCCCATGGTACAGAGATAATGTTTCTGCTAAATTTGTAAGCGACCGTAATCAGCTGATGGCGATTCTGAACCAGGAGAGTTCCCTGATGGAAATCGTTAAGCTGATCGGTAGTGATGTTCTTCCGGATGACCAGAAGCTGACTCTGGAGATTGCAAGGGTTATCCGTCTTGGATTCCTTCAGCAGAATGCGTTCCATGCAGAGGATACCTGTGTACCGATGAGCAAGCAGTTCAATATGATGGAGATCATCCTTTATCTGTACGAGAAGTGCCGTTCCCTTGTTAATCAGGGAATGCCGGTTTCCGTACTGAAGGAGGACAATATTTTTGAGCGTGTTATTGCTATCAAATATGATGTTCCGAATAACAAACCTGAGATGTTTGACCAGTATAAGGCTGACATCGACAGATTCTATGATAACGTATTAGAGAGAAACGGCTGATAGGGAGGTAAGTTTTTTATGGCAATCGAATATTTAGGCCTTAGTGAAATAAACGGCCCTCTTGTAGTTCTGGAAGGCGTTAAAAACGCTTCCTACGAGGAAATCGTCTCCTTCCGTATGGATGACGGTACCGAAAAGCTTGGCCGTATTATTGAAATATACGAAGATAAAGCAGTAATTCAGGTTTTCGAGGGTACAGATAATATGTCCCTTGGAAACACTCATACACGTCTTAGCGGTCATCCTATGGAAATCGGGCTCTCCCCGGAAATCCTGGGACGTACCTTTAACGGTATTGGACAGCCAATCGATGGGCTGGGCGAGATCACACCGGAGGTAAGCCTGAACATCAATGGTCTGCCGCTGAACCCGGTTACCCGTGAGTATCCGCGTAACTACATCAATACCGGTATTTCTGCAATTGATGGTCTGACCACCCTGATTCGTGGACAGAAGCTTCCGATTTTCTCCGGAAACGGTCTTCCACATGATAAGCTGGCGGCACAGATCGTGCGTCAGGCATCTCTGGGTGCTGATTCCGATGAAAATTTCGCCATTGTGTTTGCTGCAATGGGTGTTAAGTATGATGTTGCAGAGTTTTTCCGCAGAACCTTTGAGGAGAGCGGTGCTTCCGATCATGTTGTTATGTTCCTGAACCTGGCAAATGACCCTACTGTTGAGCGTCTTCTGACTCCGAAGATCGCCCTGACTGCAGCAGAGTATCTTGCTTTTGAAAAAGGTATGCATATTCTGGTTATCCTTACAGATATTACTTCTTTCTGTGAGGCAATGCGTGAGGTTTCTTCCTCCAAGGGAGAGATTCCTTCCCGTAAGGGTTATCCTGGATATCTTTACAGTGAGCTTGCTACTTTATATGAGCGCGCAGGTATTGTTTCCGGTGGTACAGGTTCCGTTACACAGATCCCGATTCTGACCATGCCTAATGATGATATTACCCATCCGATCCCTGACCTTACCGGTTATATTACTGAGGGTCAGATCGTTCTGGACAGACAGCTTCATGGACAGGGTATTTACCCGCCAATCAATGTTCTGCCGTCTCTTTCCCGTCTGATGAAGGATGGTATTGGTGAGGGCTTCACAAGAGCAGACCATCAGGATGTTGCCAACCAGCTGTTTTCCTGTTATGCAAAGGTTGGAGATGCGAGAGCCCTTGCTTCTGTTATCGGTGAGGACGAGCTTTCTCCTCTGGATAAGAAGTATCTGCAGTTTGGTAAGGCGTTTGAGGCTGAGTTTGTCGGTCAGACAGATACAGAGAACAGAAGTATTATCGATACTCTGAATAAGGGCTGGGAGCTTCTTGGTATGCTTCCGAAGGATGAGCTTGACCGTATTGATACTAAGATTCTGGATCAGTATTATCACGAGACTACCAAATAAAGAGTGAGGTGACTTGAATGGATCCGAATACCTTTCCTACCAAGGGTAATTTAATTCTGGCTAAGAATTCACTTGCTCTTTCCCGTCAGGGTTATGAACTGATGGATAAGAAGCGTAATATTCTGATTCGTGAGATGATGAATCTGGTTGATCAGGCGAAGGATATCCAGGGACAGATTGACGAGACGTTCCGGACTGCGTATGAGGCTTTGCAGAAAGCGAATATGGAGATGGGTATCGCGTTTGTGGATCAGATTTCCCATACGGTGCCGGTGGAGAATTCTATCCGTATTAAGACACGTAGTGTTATGGGTACGGAGATTCCGCTGGTAGAGTATGATAAGTCGGGAAATGTGCCGACATATGCTTATTATAGTACGAAGATGTCTCTGGATGAAGCGAAGGCGGCTTTTGAGAGGGTGAAGGAGCTTTCCATTAAGCTGTCTATGATTGAGAATTCGGCGATTCGGCTGGCTAGTAATATTAAGAAGACTCAGAAGAGGGCGAATGCGCTGAAGAATATTACGATTCCGAAGTTCGAGGCTCTGACCAAGGATATTTCCAATGCTTTGGAGGAGAAAGAGCGTGAGGAATTTACGCGATTAAAAGTTATTAAGAGGATGAAGCAGGGTGCGTGATGGCGCCCTGTTTTTTTTTTCGGGTGGGGGACGTGAGAGGAAGGGAGAAAGTGACGCAGCGCCTGGGAAGAGAGGCGGATGGTAATTACGTTTGCTTAGCGTTGTGTACTGGTAGGAAACGTTGGCTGATTCCTTTTGGGGAGACTTTCGTGTTTACTATATTCTATTCTTTTGTATATTTTTAGTTAGCTTTCTTCTTGAGTTCTGTCAAAAATCATTTCTGTTATGTGTATTCTTTGAGTGGAGTATATTTCGCCTAAATTTGGTTGTTGCGGCATATTCTTTTGGGGGAGTTCACAGTTTCTTACCAGGTTGACTATGGAATGAACACAGTTTTCCCATTAATTGCACACATTTGGTCTGTATATTATTAGCCATAAGGAACACAAAACAAAATGATCCGGATGGAGAGAATGAGGGCTTCGGAAGGGTTGAATGAATACAGAAAGGAAATGAATGGGTATGAAACGTAGATATTTAGCAGTTTTAATGGGAATTATGGTAGCAACAACTTCTGTTCCGGCTATGGTTTATGCGGAGGATAGTAAGACGGAGACGGCTGCGGATGCGGCGAATGATGAAAGTGGAGAGGCAGATGCTTCGGGTGAGAGTAGTGACGAGAGTCAGGAGAATATGGTACTTGGTGAGGTTAAGTCGGTTTCTGATTCGGAGATTACCATTGCAGTTGGGACTATGAAAGAGATGGGTCAGCCTGGTGGAGATGGACAGAATGGCGGAGCACCGGACGGAAATGGCCAGGGCGGGGATGCGCCGAGCGGTCAGGATGGCGAGGCGCCGGAGAAACAGGAAGGTGACGGACAGGATGTAGAGGATTCTGATGGAGCGGATAAGAGCCAGGATGCGGAGAGTGCAGACGATGGTGATTCCGCAGATGCAGAGACGAATGCTGCTCAGGATAGCGAGAATGCAGATGGACAGAATGGTGGAGCACCGGATGGAAACGGTCAGGATGGCGAGGCGCCTTCTATGTTGGATCTGACTGGCGAGGAGCAGACGATTACAATTACTGCGGATACAGTGATCACAAAGCAGGCAGGCGGTATGCAGCCTGGCGGAGATGGACAGAATGGCGGTGCGCCAGAGAAGCCGGAAGGTGATGGACAGAATTCTGATTCTTCTGCTGGAGCAAGTGACAGTCAGGACGCAGCTGACGATAACCAGGAAAGTGAGAATACAGATAGCCAGGACGGAGAAGAGCCGGAAAAACCAGACGGTAACGGACAGTCCGCAGAGGCTGAGGAGATTTCACTTTCTGACATTCAGGAGGGCGATATCGTTTCTATCACTTTAGATGAGGATGGAAATGCTGCTTCCATTACTGTAATGTCCATGGAAATGGGCGGTCAGGGCCAGCCTGGCGGTGATGGACAAGGCGCTTCAGGACAGGGAGGTCCTGATGGCCAGTCTCAGGGTGTGGACAGTTATACGGCAGCAAATGAGTATACAGAAGATACAACTGTATCAAATGAGACAATTGAGTCAACAGGAACTGACGAGAATGCAGCACTGATTTCTTCAGGTGCAAGTGTTACTCTTGATAATGATACTATTACTAGAACTTCCGAGGAAAGCAAGGGCGGAGACAATTCCAGCTTCTATGGTGTAGGAGCTGCTGTTCTGGCAACAGATGGTACTGCTTATGTGAAAGATGGCAGCGTGACTACAGATGCAGCAGGTGGTGCAGGGCTTTTTGCATATGGTGATGGAACAGTATATGCTTCTGGTACAACTGTGAAAACGACTCAGGATACTTCTGGCGGTGTTCATGTAGCTAGCGGAGGTACTCTTTACGGATGGAATCTGGATGTGGAGACGAACGGTGAGTCTTCCGCAGCAATCCGAAGTGACAGAGGCGGCGGAACAATGGTGATTGATGGCGGAAACTATGTTTCCAATGGCGTTGGTTCCCCGGCTATTTACAGTACCGCTGATATTGCGGTAAGTAATGCAAGCCTGACAGCCAATGGTTCAGAGGCTGTTTGTATCGAAGGTCTGAATTCTATTCACCTTTATGATTGTGACTTGACAGGAAACATGAGTGATCTGGATCAGAATGATAATACCTGGACTGTAATCCTTTACCAGAGCATGTCTGGTGATTCTGAGGTTGGTAACAGTACCTTCCAGATGGATGGCGGCAGCCTGACTTCTGAGAACGGCGGTGTGTTTTATACAACCAATACAGAGAGTACGATTACTTTAAATAACGTGGATATTAACTATAACGATGACAATGAATTTTTCCTGCAGTGCACAGGTAACACCAACCAGAGAGTCTGGGGACAGTCTGGGTTAACGGAGCTGACTGTCACTTTACAGGAATCAGTCAGGATATGCAGGGAGATGTGATCTGGGATTCTATCAGTGATCTTGACTTTTATCTCACAGAAGGCAGCAGCCTGACAGGTGCAGTTGTAGATGATGAGAGCTATGCAGGCGAAGGCGGAGAGGGATACTGCAACGTTTATGTAAGCGCAGATTCCACCTGGACTGTAACTGGCGACAGTACTGTCTCATCTCTGGAAAATGAGGGAACAATTGTAGATAGTAATGGAAAAACTGTAACAATTCAGGGTACAGACGGAACTGTGTATGTACAGGGCGACAGCGAGTACACCATTACAACTGGTTCCTACAGCGACACAGCAGATATGTCTGGAGCAACGGCAATCCAGGATCAGAGTGTTTATACAGTTGAGAAACCGGATCAGCTTTAAAATTGGATAAAGAAACTCTCCAATTTGAAGATTATGGGCTTGATGAGTTATAAGAAAAAACACTGGGCTACACTTTATTGTGGCTCAGTGTTTTTTCGTTAAAAGAAGAGTGAACCTGAATTATAAAAATCCCGGTCAGAAAAGAAATATCAAGATAGTTCTTTTCTAAAGACCGGGATTTTTTATGTTAAATTTATAATCAAATTCGAATTCTCCGACGTAAGCAACTTCCGAAAATTCTCCTAAAAAGAAGGAGGGCCGGACCTTTTGGCCCGGCAAGTATGAAAAAGAAAAAGTATATTTATAATCTATGTAAAAAAGCTTTCGCTTTATTTGTTTATTAATATACGCGGAATTTGTGATGAATCTGTGAGAACAAATTGAAAAATATATGAGGAAAATCTAAAGAACTTATAAACTGGAACGCACCTGAAGTGACCGGCATAGGAATATACAGTATGAAAAAGCTGTGCATTCAAACTTAATTTCATGGTGATAAAATCTATCTACGATATATTGAAAATTTTATTCAGCTAAGAAAATTAGTCGTTGTAAAAGTTGTAATACTCATTTATAATGGAAAGAAGATTCAAGGTTATTGTTTACCGGAGATTTTCCAGCGTGAACAGTAACGATTCCAATGAGAATTTATAGGGAAAAACAGGAGGAAAACCTTGAAGAAAGAATTAGTTATTGTAATTGATTTTGGTGGTCAGTACAATCAGCTGGTTGCAAGACGTGTCAGAGAATGTAATGTATATTGTGAAATCTATTCTTACAAGACCGATCTTGAGAAGATCAAAGCCATGAATCCAAAGGGAATCATTCTTACCGGTGGACCAAACAGCTGTTACGAAGCCGATTCACCGACTTACCAGAAAGAATTATTCGAACTTGGTATTCCAGTGCTTGGGCTTTGCTACGGTGCACAGCTTATGATGCATGTTCTCGGCGGTAAAGTTGAGAAAGCAGATGTAAGTGAATACGGCAAAACAGAGCTGCTGGTTGACAAAAAAGACTCCAGAATTTTTGAAGGAGTATCAGAGAAAACAATTGTCTGGATGAGCCATACAGACTATATCTCCCAAGCAGCACCAGGATTTGAGATTTCTGCACATACAGCAGACTGTCCAGTGGCTACAGCCGAGAATGCGGAGAAGAAACTGTATGCGATCCAGTTTCATCCGGAAGTTCTCCATACAGTAGAAGGAAAGAAGATGTTATCCAATTTCGTACTTGGTGTATGCGAATGTGCCGGAGACTGGAAGATGGATGCATTTGTTGAGCATACAATTAAAGAAATCCGTGAGAAAGTGGGCGACGGCAAAGTCCTTCTGGCACTGTCTGGCGGTGTTGATTCTTCTGTAGCAGCAGGACTTCTTTCCAGAGCTATTGGCAAGCAGCTGACATGTGTGTTTGTAGATCATGGCCTTCTTCGTAAAGACGAGGGCGATGAGGTTGAGGGTGTATTTGGTCCTAATGGACAGTTTGACCTGAATTTTATCCGTGTGAATGCACAGCAGAGATATTATGATAAACTTGCGGGAGTTACTGAGCCGGAAGCGAAGCGTAAGATCATTGGTGAGGAATTTATTCGTATCTTTGAAGAAGAGGCTAAGAAGATCGGTGCTGTTGATTTTCTTGCACAGGGAACCATCTATCCAGATGTGGTAGAGAGTGGTCTTGGCGGAGAGTCTGCAGTGATCAAGTCTCATCACAATGTAGGCGGACTTCCTGATTTCGTAGACTTCAAGGAGATTATTGAGCCGCTTCGTGACCTCTTCAAAGATGAAGTCCGCAAAGCAGGACTGGAGCTTGGAATTCCAGAGAAGCTGGTATTCCGTCAGCCATTTCCGGGACCGGGACTTGGAATCCGTATTATCGGCGAAGTTACTGAAGAGAAAGTTCGCATTGTGCAGGATGCTGATTTCATTTACCGTGAAGAAATTGATAAGGCAGCAGAAGCTTATAAAGTTGAGAATGGCAAAGAACCATCCTGGATGCCGAACCAGTACTTTGCAGCTCTTACCAATATGCGAAGCGTAGGCGTTATGGGCGATTTCAGAACATACGATTATGCAGTGGCACTGCGAGCAGTGAAGACGATTGACTTTATGACAGCAGAGTCCGCAGAGATTCCGTATGAAGTACTGAACAGGGTTATGAATCGTGTTATTAATGAAGTTAAGGGAGTTAACCGCGTATTCTACGACCTGACCAGTAAGCCACCGGGAACGATTGAGTTTGAGTAGCGGACTAAATTGCGAAAAAGCCCATAAATAAAGGCTTTGCGGGCTGTCTGGATGTTCCAGTGGAGTGCAAATGGAGTTAAAAAATATTTTTTTTCTTTGTTTTTTTTCCGGAGTTATCTGAGATTTTCGCAAAAAGTAACTATGCTCAGAAAATATAATTAGTGTGAATATGAAGAACAGTTTGTTTTGATGGAAATATTTTCCGTCAGGGCAGACTGTTTTTTTATACCCTTTTTCAATGATATAAACTACATGATTCAGAGATAACACATATGGAAACTGTAAAATTAAAATAATTTGCTAAATTTCGGAAAATGATGTCCGATTTTGCATCTGCCAGTACAGAGTATATGAAGAGATAAATATTCAAAATACAGGAGGTACTGATTATGCAGAACAAATTATTTTTAAAGGCAGCTGATATATGTGAACTTCTGGAGGTGAAACAGACATCGGCTTATGAGATCATTGGCAATCTGAATAAGGAGCTGGAAGAACAGGGATATTTGACGCTTAGAGGAAAAGTTCCGACAAAGTATTTTGTGAAGCGTTTCTACGGGGTAGAAGATACCTGTGAGATTCCACAGGAAGAAGGAAAGGAATGGTTTCATGCGTAAAAGAAAAATGTATTTATCAGTGGAAGACATTGCCGAACTCTTTGAGTTATCAGTTTCTTTTGCTTACCGGGTGGTGGAAAGAATGAATGCAGATCTGGCAAGTAAGAACTATTATGTGATTCTCGGTCGGGTACCAACCCGTTATGTAGAGGACAAGATCTATGGTCTGGAACATGTTGAGCAATATTTGAAGGAGGATAAAGCGATATGAGTATGGTGCAGGAAAAAATGTATATGGATGTGGATGATGTGTGTGCAATTCTTGGTGTTTCTAAAGCATATGCCTACAATTTGATGCGAGAGTACAACAAGGAGTTGAAAGCAAAAGGCTATATTGTAGTAGCTGGAAAAATCTCTACCAAATTTTTGGCAGAAAAGATTTATGGAATGAAGGTTGAGGATTAGCAATGGGTGTTTACAAAGAAGGAAAGAACTGGAAAGTTCAGGTCTATTATAAAGACTGGCAGGGCAACCAAAAGAGAAAACAAAAACGAGGATTCCGAACCAAAGGTGAAGCAAAAGAGTGGGAGCGAGACTTCCTTCAGCAACAGAGCCAGGGTGTGGATATCGAATTCGGGAACTTCCTGGAAATCTACTATAAGGATATGGATGTCAGACTTCGTGAACACACCATGTATACAAAGCGTTACATCATTGACTTGAAGATCAGACCGTATTTTGAGAAAAAGATTCTTAGTGAGATTACGGTGGCAGATGTACGTGCATGGCAAAATGAGTTGTTGATGTATAAGGATAAGAATGGAAAAGGCTATTCGCAGACGTATTTGAAAACAATCAACTGTCAGCTGACTGCAATCTTCAACTATGCTATTCGATATTATAACCTGCAGGATAATCCCTGCAGGAAGGCAGGAGCGATAGGCAAGAGTAAAGGAGAACCGAAGGACTTTTGGATGCAGGAAGAGTTCAATGATTTTCTGGAGACAGTAAGTGATAAAACGGAGACAAGAATGGCGTTTCTTCTGTTGTACTGGACCGGAATGCGTATCGGTGAATTGCTTGCCCTTACTTATGACGACATCAATCTTGAGGAGAAGACCATCTCCATTACGAAATCTTATCAGCGATTAAAAGGAAAAGATGTGATAACACAGCCGAAAACACCGAAAAGTATCCGGATTATAACCATGCCAGATTTCCTGGCGGATGAGTTCCGAGAGTATTGCAGCCATCTGTACGGAATTATGAAAAATGAGCGTTTGTTTCACTTTACAAAATCCCATATGGAGCATTGTATGGCGGCTGGAATTGAAAAATCAGGTGCAAAAAGGATTCGTTTGCATGATCTCCGCCATTCTCATGCCAGTATGCTGGTTGATATGGGGGTGGCTCCATTGGAGATTGCAGAACGCCTTGGACATGAAAAGGTGGAAACCACGTTGAATACTTATTCACATCTGTATCCGTCTACACAGAGTAAATTAGCAGGTTTGCTGGATAAGAAACATGAGGAAGAGGAGGAATAAGCGATGGCTGGTGACAGACATGGAAAACACAACACAACGACCATTTCTTTTCGGGTGAATTCTTATGAAAAAGCAACGATTGAAGAAAGAGTGAAAGTGAGCGGAATGAAAAAGCAGGATTATATCGTCCGGTCATGCATTTACAATCATGTATGTGTTGTTGGAAAGAAAGAAACGATTGAGATTATCCGGTCAGAAATGAGGGAAATGAGTTTGGTTTTGGAAGATGTGGCAAAAGATTTGAAGTCGGAAAAACCAGTTATCTCAGAACCGGTTCTTGATAGTATGACAGAACGGTATCTTGCATTTTTGGAAGCAGCATTATGGATGCTGAAGGGTTCAAGTTATTTATGGGAGGATAAAAAGGATGGAAGAGAAAGTAATGAAGGATTGTAAAGTGCTGGCATTGTGTTCACAAAAAGGCGGGGTTGGCAAGACAACAAGTTGCGTGAATCTGGCAGTCGGACTTGCAAAAGCAGGGAAGAAAGTGCTTGTGATTGACAATGATCCGCAGGGAAGTATGACAGCAAGCCTTGGGTATCATAACCCAGATGAATTACCGATCACACTGGCTACTATTCTGACAAAGATTGTAGAAGATGAACCATTTGAAAATACACTGGGAATTTTGCATCACCAGGAAGGAATTGATTTGATTCCGGCAAACATCGAACTCTCTGGAATGGAAGTTTCACTTGTGAATATTATGAGCAGGGAACTTGTTTTGAAACAATATATAGAAAGAATGAGAGAAGAATACGACTATATATTGATTGACTGTATGCCATCACTTGGAATGCTGACGATCAATGCACTTGCCAGTGTCGATGCAGTGATCATACCTGTGCAGGCGGCTTATCTTCCTGTAAAGGGTCTGGAACAGCTGATACGGACGATTGGAAAGGTACGAAGACAGCTTAACAAACAACTGAAAATCGGAGGCATATTGATTACAATGGTGGATAACCGAACGAACTATGCAAGAGATATATCTGATCTGATTTTTGATACATATGGAAACCAGATTAAGATTTTCCCACAAAGTATTCCATTTTCAGTACGAGCAGCTGAGATCAGTGCAGAAGGAATCAGCATATTCGAGCATGATCCAAAAGGAAAAGTAGCAGCGGCATATTGGCAGATGACACAGGAGGTGCTTTTGGATGAAAGGTAGAAGTGCATCGAAGATAAAACTGACATCCTATGATGAATTACTTGGTGGAGGAGAAGAAATTAACGATATCCAGCAAGTTTCACTTGAGCATTTGCATTCTTTTGAGAACCATCCGTTTCAAGTAAATGATGATGAGGCGATGGAAGAACTGGTGGAAAGTGTGAAAGAAGAGGGAATCCTTACAGCATTACTGGTACGACCACTGGGTAATGGTGAATATGAAATCATCGCCGGTCACAGAAGGAGACATGCGGCACAACTTGCTGGTCTTAAAGAGGTTCCGGTTATTATCAGAAATATGGATCAAGATACAGCTGTCCGTGCGATGGTAGACAGCAATCTGCAGAGACCTAATATACTCCCAAGTGAAAAGGCATTTGCTTACCATATGAAGATGGAAGCAATGAATCATCAGGGAACATCAGGCGGTATCAGTGCGAAAGACATTGGAAAGAACGGAAATGACAGTGCAAGGCAGGTGTATCGCTATATCCGGCTTACTTATCTGATGAATGACCTATTAAACGCAGTAGATCGTGATGTGATCGGATTGCAGGTAGGTGTAGAGCTTTCCTATCTTACAGTTCCAGAACAGGAGATGGTGGAAGAAGTGCATGAGAGTACCGGAAAATATCCAAGCCTGGAACAGGCAAAAAAAATAAGGCAACATCGAGAAGAAAAAACGCTGACAAAAGAGATTGTGCGGCTCCTGATTATAGGAGAGCGTAAAAAGAAAACAACGGTAACATTAAAACAGGATGAAATTAAGAAGTATTTTCCACCAGAATATGATGAACAGAAGATACGGACTGTTATATGTCAGCTTTTGGAGGAATGGAGCAATCAGAATCATTGATAGGTACGAAGGGAGGGATGTGTCATGAGTATAAGAGCAACATTCCATTATTTTCAAGGAATGGAATGCGATATGTACAGTTTTTATCGTATTCCCAAACTGCTGTTTACAAGTGAATATTTTAAAAATCTCTCCTGTGAAGCAAAGGTGCTGTACGGACTGATGTTAGACCGGATGTCACTGTCCATCAAGAACCGGTGGTTTGACGAAGAGGACAGGGCATATATTTTCTTTTCGGTGGAAGAGATTATGGAAATGCTTAACTGTGGCAGGAATAAGGCGGTGAATTGTCTGAAAGAGCTGGATCAGGAAAAAGGGATTGGATTGATTGAGAAGAGACGGATCGGACTTGGAAAAACAAATGTTATTTACGTGAAAAATTTTAGCCTGACAGAATATCCAGATGAGCCAGCAATCTTTGATTCAGAAAAAACACTAGAAAATGTAGCAGAGAGAAAAGAAAATACAGAGACAGAAATAGAAGAATATGCGGAAAAAGAGCCGGAAAAGCCCGTAAATACACAGAAGTTTGAAAAACAAACTTCAGGAAGTTTGAAAAATAAACTTCAAGAAGTTTCAAAAACAAACTTCAAGGAGTTTGAAAAACAAACTTCAAGAAGTTTAGAAAACAAACTTCAAGAAGTTTCAAAAACAAACTGTAATAATACTGAATATAATTATACTGAATTTAACGAGAATGAATCTTATCAATATCTATCTGAACAAGAGAAAGGGAAAGATAGGATACAGGAGAGAAAGGAGTATCGACAGTTAATTCATGACAATATCGAATATGCGATTCTTTGTCAGAGCTATGGCACTGGAAGAGTAGAAGAGCTGGTAGAGCTGATGCTGGATGCAATATGTTCGACAAAGCCATATCAGCAGATCAATGGGGAAGCTGTGCCTACACAAGTGGTCAAGAGCCGTTTGCTGAAAGTCGGGTATGAACACATCCAGTATGTGTTTTTCAGTCTTGACAGGAGTACAAGCAAAGTGAAGAATATTCGGCAGTATATGCTGACTGTGTTGTATAACGCTCCTGCAACGATCAATCAGTTTTATGATGCTGAAGTTCGACATGACATGTACTGGGGCAAGGATATTCCTGACGGGTAAAGACTTTGTGCCCACTGGGCACGAAGTTTAAAAAGAGATAGTCATATCCGGCAGATATGATAAAATAACCTTGTGCCCAGTGGGCACAAAGTAGGAGGAAGAATTATGTTGAGATTTTTGATAAAACTGCCATTTCGAATTATTGTAGCTCCTGTTTGGCTGGTACTTGCAGCGGTGAATATTGTGCTGGTGTTTCTGGTCGGATTATCTGCTGGATTCTGTTATCTGATAGCCGGAATCTCTGTTGTGACAGAAGTTTTGAGCATTGGGTTTGGGATCAGTACGGACTGGACAATGAAATCAACGATTATTACGACAGTAGTGTTTGTTCTACTCCCACATATCGGTATGGGGATAGTTGCAGTGAGTGAAGTTGTGAAATGTGGATTAC
>JAERMT010000136.1_pt1 | contig 46787 bp, 59 predicted proteins | sample 9267081 | NCBI WGS metagenome assembly JAERMT01 (sample SAMN17071939, study PRJNA684904) | human gut metagenome | isolation source: diarrhea sample from child under the age of five | host: Homo sapiens | place: South Africa: Mafikeng, Mafikeng Provincial Hospital | collected 2019-09
ATACGCGCGTATAATGGGGAATTATGTGCTGATCTTTAGAACAAAGTCAAGGAACAAATTTTAACGTTCCGATATTGTGTTTTTGTTTATTATCCGTTATTGTGTTCTGTTAGTTTGTGACTAAGTTAACGCGTTATTAGTTATCTTATTCTCAAATTGTGTTACGATAATCCGAGCGGATAATCAGGAGAGGAAAGATGAGCAAAGTAAAAATCGGTGAATTAATAAACTCACTTGTTAGCGATGTTGAGTCAATAGATAACTCTGACCGTCCTCAAGGGGAAAAAACAAAAAAAATAAAAGCTGTTGCATTAAAATTTAAAAATGCATTATTTAATGACAAGCGAAAGTTTAGGGGGAAAGGATTAGAAAAAAGAATTACAGCCAACACATTCAATGCCTATATGAGCAGGGCCAGAAAACGGTTTGATGATAAACTTCATCATAGCTTTGAAAAAAATATACATCGCCTATCTGAAAAGTATCCTTTATATAATGAGGAGCTATTATCATGGCTTTCTCTACCTGCTGCCGATATTCGCCAGAGAATGTCAGCTTTACAGGCAAAATTAAAATTAATTCTCCCTTTATCAGAAGATTTATCTAATATCAGAATTGGTGATAACAAAAGTCATAATAAGTTATTAAAATTATCAAATAAATATAAAGAGTGGCAATTCGCCATTTCTGATTTAACTAGCGATAACTGGAAAGATAAGCGCGATTATTTATATAAATTACTACAGCAAGGATCTGCCTTACTTGAGGAGTTGAATCAGCTAAAAGTTAACCATGAGATTCTCTATCATCTTCAACTAAGCCCTGCCGAACGCGCATCTATCCAGCAACGATGGGCAGACGTTCTGCACAATAAGAAACGTAACGTGGTGGTCATTGATTACCCTAAATATATGCAAGCTATTTACGATATTATAAATAGCCCTGCTACATTAAATAATCTAAACACTCGTTCAGGTATGGCTCCTTTGGCATTTGCACTTGCTGCATTGTCAGGAAGACGAATGATTGAGATTATGTATCAAGGTACATTTACTGTTTCTGGTAAGTATACCGTTGATTTTTTAGGCCAAGCAAAAAAAAGAACTTCTGATGATATAACCAGAAAAATATATACATTATGCGAAGCAAAAACATTTGTTTATTTAATAAATGTACTTCGCTCATGCCCAGCAGCATCTGATTTTGATGATGTCGTTAAAGGTTATGGAGATAACGACACACGCTCTGAAAACGGACGGATTAATGCCATATTAGCAAAGGCTTTTAACCCGTGGGTTAAATCATTTTTCAAAGATGACCGCCGTGTTTATAAAGATAGTCGTGCTATTTATGCCCGTATTGCGTATGAAATGTTTTTCCGCGTAGATCCTCGTTGGAAAAACGTAGATGAGGATGTTTTCTTTATGGAAATTTTAGGCCATGACGATGAAAACACTCAATTACACTATAAGCAATTCAAGCTGGCCAACTTCTCAAAGACATGGAGGCCAAATACTGGAAACGAAAATACCAGGCTGGAAGCATTGCAGCAGCTTGATGACGAAATGCCAGGATTCGCCAGAGGAGATGCCGGAGTTCGTCTGCATAACACAGTTAAGCAGCTGGTAGAGCAGGACCCCTCTATAAAAATCACGAACAGCACTCTAAGAGCATTCAAATTTAGCCCTACAATGATTAGTCGATACCTGGAGTTTGCTGCTGATGCTCTGGGGCAATTTGTTGGCGAAAATGGACAATGGCAGCTGAAAATAGATTCTCCAGAAATCGTTATGCCTGACGAAGAAGAGCTGGAAGCAATACCTGAACAGACGGATGAATTATCAGAGGATGACGATCTGGATGACGACGAAATTGAGATAGAGGAAGAGGAAGAGGAAGAGAGCGTAGAAGAACAGCAACCGCCCGCGCCTTCTTCACCTGTATCTAAGCCGGTATTTAAGCCTGTGAGAAATATTGGTGATGGCTCATACGTTGTTGAGTTTCATTATAATGGCCAGAATTATGCTTGGTCCGGCAGTGCAAACAGCCCTATATCAGCAATGCAGTTAGCATGGCTGACATATTTCGGATAAAGCATACGGTAAAGGCACCGAATTATCGGTGCCTTGTTGTGTGGTCTACCTCGCCTGCCCCTTTTCGTCCTCATCCAACTTTCTGATGGCCGTAGAATCAATACCCGCCGCCATACACACATCAGATGCAACAAACCACGGTTCGCCGTTAATCATCACTACACGAACCTGATGCTCTTCCTGAAAGGAAAATACTGCTAACGCGCTCATTCAGCCTCCTTATCGTGCAGCAATTGCGACGAGAGCGATGCTGAATAACCCTGTGCTTCGTGTGTTAGCTCACACGCAATTTGAAGGAGTTTCCCTGCTTCTGAGAGATAAATCGACGCCTCACAACTGGAGATTGTCCGATGGGCTGATGATACGAGCGCATAGACCTGAGCCAGACGTTCATCCAACGATTCCAGCAGGCCAACAGTGTTCATTTTTACCTGATTCATGCAGCCACCTCGCGCACCGGAATACGGGCAGACAATACCAGGACAAACCGGCTGGCGAACTGGCGACGAGCTTCCCGTTCAGATGACGCGATGGTGGAAAGATGATGGATGTGTGACTTTTTGTCTGTGCGAACGATTGCCGCAAATTTGAATTTGAACATGGTATGCACTCCGTTTAATTGGTCGTGCTACCACCAGAGTTCCTACGCTCTATATGGCGGTAGCCCAGACGGGGGTAGGAATACCGGTAAACGAAGAAACCGGCCAGCTAAAAGCTGCCCCATCTGAGCCACCATAAATTTGGTGTACGCAGATTTTACACACAAAAAAACACGCTGGCGCGTGTTGTGCGCTTCATTTACTCGGGTTCCTACGCCCGGCTACGGGATTTACCGTAGCGGAGTAAACTTTACCGTCAAAACGACGCACACGTCAATAATTTGCAAAGACATTTTACCCCGTGACCAGTCACGGGGACAGGTGTTTTTATAGTTTGCTTGAACGAGTGATCAGAAGTTGATCGTTAATCAAAGGCCATTACTGATTAAGAGATTGGAAATACCTAACTAACTTACCGGCATCATCACATTTTTCTTTATCTTCGTCCTTAACATAGCCGCGACAAAAGGCTGAATAAAATTTTGCATTTTCAGAAGCAAAAGCAGCCGTCGAAAGGAGCAGCTCTTTGCATGACTCTTTTGATGCAGCATCGGGATTATTTTTACATGCAAGCTCCGCTGATGAGTTAATAACAGAAATGCTATCTTCCTGGGCATAAACTGCAGCAGAAAAGGCAAAACATAAAACAAAAATAAAACTCTTCACTTTATCTCCTGTAACAGTCATCACAATTCAATCAACTTTTTTAGCATCAGCCATACGATTCAACCAGGAATCAACAATCGGTTGCTCATCTACAGAATGTTTACCAGGTATAACTCGCCAGCTATCTTGCGAAAATCTGCCGTACTTATGCGGGAATAGGCCTTTCTTTATCTCCCGCCATGTACTAGGAAAACCATCCACAAAAGTACCAATTAACAGGAGAGGGACAAAAATCAGAGCTACAAACCATCGTGCAAGAAAGTGTTCAACAACAACATTTTCACCGTTGTAGTAATACGCATACGCATCCAATATGCGAATTTTCCTTACCTTAAAAATAGCCTTATGCTGAGAACGACTTAACTTGATACGAATGTATCCCTTATCCAAAGGGGATTCGTATTTGTATGATTGAACAGCCATTTTTAACCCCACTCACCATCAGCAAACAAAGCGTTATACTCTGACAATGGTAGACGGTTGCCCTCGATGTAGAGATTCAGTTCATACTTCGTCTCCGGGTTTTCCTTGTCGGCTAGTTCCCAACGCTCAGCAGCCTTACGCGCCAATAATTCCACTGCTTTCAGATAATCCTCCGTACGGAACCAGCCAAAGATAAGGCCACGATCTGTTACAGCCCAGGCGACCTTTTTTTCTTCCTCCTGGATAGCCCTAATGCGTCGTTCGCATTCATCCCGGCAGAACTGCAGCTGACGGTAATCAAGTTTGTCCAAAAATGCAGTAGTAGACATATTTTTACTCCCTGTTCACCGAAAATTCACGATAGAAACGTTTCCACATACGATAAGTCTGCGCAAATTGTTCACCACGAAACATCGCCTTCCTGGCCTTCATGTTTTCCTTGTGAGACTTTCGTTCTATGAACCAAAACCATAGATGGAACACACAAAGCAAGAGACACAAAGATAATATCCAATCATTACCCATAGAAAGCGCCCTGCTCTTCGTAGCTGCATGAGCTATTCCCCGTAATGTATTCACGTAACCGCCGCAGCTCATTGCTGGAAAGGTGATCCATGAACTCTGTGAGGTACAGGGATGCAAACGTCATAGCTATGCTGGCTGATGACCATGATGACATAGTGGCCAATTCCTCACTGGAAAGCGCACTCATCGCCCAGGACTCAGGTACAGCCACTGGCAACACGGCCAAAGCCTCAGAAATTACTGAATGAGGGGCGTTTTGAACCTGCTCGTTTGTGGATCGCGTTTTATCATCCATATATATATTGAGATCCAAATCGCGATCCATTTCGATGGCGGTCTTCTCGGCTTTACGCGTTTTCAGGGTTAGGCCATCTTTCTGACGCTGAGCAAGAATATCCAGCATAAATGCCGCTGATTCAGGCTCAACAAAACGCAAGGTTGGACGCTTATCGCCGTCTCTGCCGCGACGTTTACCTGTTTTAAGGCCAAGAGAGTCGCAAATGTTTTTAAACAACGCTTCCGGCACTTTAGGCTTCCCTTTTGGCGTCATAAAACCACCAATGTGCAGAACGTTATTCAACAGGTCACGGCGTTCGGCTGTCATGAGGTTATCTCGAGCAAATTTGAGACGCTCCTGAGTCGCCTCGCCGGTCATAGTCTCAGGGTTGATACCGCAGTCGATAAAGTACTGCCGGAGAGTTGCTGATTTAAGCGCATAGAAACCGCGCGCCCCGACTTCAACAGTAGGAGTAGCTTTTACCTTGTAGTCGATTATTCCAGGGAATTTAGTTTTAAAGACATCATCAGCCTGCTCGCGAGTCATTGCGGTCACTACAAAATATTGCCACTGTCCCGCCTGACGGTATGCGTAGGTAAAATTGATGGCTGCTTCTTCCCGGTCGTAACGACGAGCTGTTACCTCATCTAAAAGCATTGTTTCATAGCGGCGAACTTTGTCTCGAGCACCATCGAAATAGAATTTCAGCGTGCCTTCTTCAACCGGTAGTTTCAGTTCGTTCTCAATATCCCAGCGGACAAGTTTTGCCTGTTCTTCAAGCGTTAGCGCGCGTTTTTTTAGCAGTTCTTCACGCTCTGATTCTTGTGGAGTTTCTGTATTGAGATGCAGATCCAGTGTCTGTTCCCACACAATATCCCGCGCTTCTTTACGCAGATCTTTACCGATATCATTTGCAGCATAATCGGTGGCCAGCGGCGATATCTTATAACCGTCGCTGTGCATGATGCAGATCATATTGCTGGCGTAGTCGTTACGTGCAGACGCTTCAATTGCGGCTGCTTTAATTTTCATCCTGGTAAAGTCGGTATTGGCCACCCCCATTGATATACGGTCGCCATCGAAAACGACATCCGTCAGTTCACCGTTCATACCTGCAGTAGCAAGCAATGCCTGGGCGAATGCTCGTTCTATTTTTTGCGGGTCAGTTTCACGTTTTGCACGAGCTTTATCAAAGCCGATAATAAATTCTTTTGCTGTACGGTCGCGGCGTAGCATTTGCACTGCGTCGCTGGGTACAACTTCACCACAGAACATGCCGAAATGACGGTCAAAATGTTTTTGCTCAATCGACACGCCGGATGAAATAGACGGGCTATAAATCAGGCCGTCGTATTTTTTGACCATCTTTTTCGGTTGATTGGTAAATGCTTCAACTTCTGGCTCTGGTTTGTTTTTCTGGTTTACACACAGAAATTTCTTACCAGGAAAATGCATTCTCAGGGTGGCTGTCACATCTTCTGCAAAGGTGGAGCTGTCGGTGGCCAACATGATTTTTTCGCCATCCGATACAGCTTTCACCACCTCGGTCATGATGCGATCTTTTTCTGTATAAAAAACCCGGATTGGCTCACCTGTTTCGCGGTTGCGAACATCAACAGGTAATTCAATTGCGTGGATCTGCAGCCATGCCGGTAAACCTAGTTCTTCACGGCGTTTCATAGCCAGTTCAGCCAGGTCAACCAGCAGATCGTTCGCATCAGCATCCACCATGATTGGGTGTTGTTCCGTTCTGGCCAGCGCGTCAATTAGCGTATTGAATACAGCCACCGGGTTTTCCATAGCCCGACCGGAAAGAACGGCACGTAGCCCTTGTGTGGCCTCGTCAAAGCCAAAATAGTCGTGCTGGCGCATCAACGGTTGCCAGCAGTTTTTAACAATCGAGTTTATGCAGATGGTCAGTTTACTGGCGTATGGAGCCATTTCCTGATAGCCAGGATCCTGATAGTGCAGGATATCGGCTTTTACACCTTTTCCTTCTGTCATCATTTCCCACAGGCCACCAATAAGGGAGACACGGTGAGCAACAGAGATACCACGTTCTGAGCTATGCATTAACGGTCGTAACAATCCAGTAGATTTGCCGGAACCCATACCAGCACGGACGATGACTATCCCCTGTAGTGATTGCACGTACTTCAGGACATCATCGGTCATTACCGAAGTTTCAAAACGCTTATAGGTGATATGTTGAGGTCGTTTATTGGGATCAGTTATGCGTTCGCTGAAAGAGCGCGGAGCCTGGGCAATACGGCACTTTTTATTCAGGCGACGGGCAATGTGGTCTTTTACCGTAGCACGATAGATATTTTCCAGTCCCATTTCACGCAGAACGATGCAGAACATGTTAAATAAATCTGACGGACTGTTAGGAACCGGACAGGTTAGCATGCCAATATCCACCGCTCTCAGCAGCTCTTTGGCAAAAGTACGACGGTTATCCCGCTTAATTGTCTTCAGGCGGTTGAGCGTCAGAGATAGCAAATCAGTACCGGTTTTCAGGCGGTTTGCTGTTGCAAATAGTTGACGTGCTGTTTCACGAAGTCCACGTAGTTTGTGCAGGTCGTTGAAGTCACTGCACTCCATTTGCGGATCGTCTTCAAAAGTTGGATAGACGCAGCGGACATCGTTGAATTTCGATAAGATTTCATAGCCAGTCCGCAGGCCGGTATTCCCTTTTCCTTCTGTGGCAGATTTCCGGTCATTATCCAGTGCGCAGGTGATTTTTGCCGCCGGGTACATGTTTACCAGTTGTTCCACAACATGAACCATGTTGTTAGCGGATACAGCGACAACCACAGCGTCAAAGCGTTTATCTTTTTTCGTGGCAAGCCAGATGGATGCACCAGTAGCAAAACCTTCTGTAACAGCGATGTTTTGCGCCCCTTTCAGCTCACCGATAACAAAGCAGGCACCGACGAAATCGCCGCTGGTTACTGCGCTGGTCTGGTATTTCCCACCTTGTTTGTCGATTCGCTGCCAACCCACAATACGACCATCATAACGACTGTCCAGGTGAGCCAGAGGGATAGCCATATATGTGGTTGGCCCCCGGCTCCATTTCGCACTGTCGTGACTGGTCACGCGACGCACATCACATGAACTAAAAACGTCACGAATACCTTTTTTAATCGCATATGGCCATGAGCCGTCTTCAGCCGGAGCATGTTCCCACGCGCTGTGGAATGCCAGCCATCCCAGCAAACGTTCATGGTCCATTTGGTTGTTTTTCAGGTCATTAATTCGTTTTTGTTCTTCACGGCGACGACGTGCTTCGGCCTGACGTTCTATTCTTTCCCGTTCTTCTTCCGGTTGTGCGACCACGGTCGCATTATTCCGTTGTTGCTCACGGCGATATTCAGAAAACAGGAAGGAGAAACCGCTCCATGAGCCAGCATCGCTGCCTTTATGGACGAAGTTAATGAACGGGTAATCAATCCCTTTGCTGTGTTCCAGCCTGGAGTAAATTTCTACGCGTCCTTTCAGGCTCTTTTCGAGAGCTTCTGGAGATGTTTTATTGTATGAAGAGTAACGCTCAACCCCCCCGCGAGGGTTGAGTTGGATGTTGTCGGAACAGGCAGGCCAGTTGATACCAGCCATCTGTGCCAGCTCGGTTAGTTCATCCCGTGCTGCTTCAATTAGCGAGAACGGATCGCTGCCAAAGCGATCCGCATAGAAATCGTTTAATGTCATTTTTTAGCCATTCCATGCGAATTATGTTTTTTCGGGTTGAAAAAATCCGCAGGAGCAGCCACAATAAACGCATCTTGAATTGACGGAATCCGTCGCGTTACTGTGGCTGCTTCCTGAAAAGGACCCGAGTTTGCCGACTCGGGTTTTTTTTCGTCTTTTTTCTGCTGCTGTAACCTGAGTCAACCCACAGAACATATGCCCTGCATTAAACCAGATTTACAGCAAACAATAAACCCCGTATTAAGTCATCTACCCTCAACCATGAATGATTTGATCGTTCCGACTATTTGGTGAACAAATTCAAGATCGCTTTTCCTGAAGATGGCGCGTTGTGAGTTTGTTCCATCCAGATAGTAATTTTCATCATCAAAACGGGCCAGGCGCTGGATAGTGATATTTCCTGCAGTATCACGAACCAGAACATCCTCGCCGGGGACCAGTTCCAGCGCAGAATCGACCAGGAGAAAATCGCCTGGCTGATAGTTTCCCTGCGTAAGATTGCTGATAGTTAACGCATACACAGTATTGCGCTGGCTGATGAATGGCAGGAATCGCTCAGTATTTGGAACCTGTCCCGGCTTCCACTCTTCATCCGGCCCACTTTCAGTTGTGCCAATAACAGGAATGCGATCAGGGTCATATTCTGTCCCATATAGCACCCAATGCACTGGCTTGCGTAAGCACTTAGCCAGGGCAATACCTATCTCCAGTGACGGCATTACGTCGCCACGTTCTAAGTTTTGGACGCCTGCTATAGAGATATCGACAGCCTCAGCAACTTCTCGCAACGTCAGCTTCATCTCTAAACGGCGTGCTTTCAGTCGTTCGCCTCGTGTTTTCATACTGTAATCATAAATGATCTTCTTATAGCTGGCTATAAAATTTATTTATTATAGCTGGCTTTAATTGTTGTTTATTGTTTATAATAACAACATGAAACCAGAAGAACTTATTCGCCATTTTGGCAGTGTAGAAAAAGCAGCGGCAGGGGTAGGTGTAACACCCGGAGCTGTTTACCAATGGTTAACCGCTGGAGAGATTCCTTCATTGCGGCAAAGCGATATTGAAGTTCGTACTGCTTATAAGCTGAAGAGTGACTTTACAACTCGGCGGGTAAAGCAGTCGATTAAGGAGAGTCGTAAGCGTGGAGCTTGAGTATATACGCAGCTGCGTCTCTACGGCATTGGCTGATGTTCATTATCGCCAGCGTGGCATTCTGGAGGTCCAGCTTGAGCAGATGCGTCTCGGTAGATCAGGACGGTTTAACAATAAACCAGTCCGGTCAATCAGTGTGGGGGATGATAACTCATACGAAGTGTCCGTTCCTGCTGAGCCGGTTAGATTCCACCAGGGGAAAACATTTAAACAATCATCAATGTTGCTCACTGATATTGATTTTCAGAGCGCCAGCTGGCGCAGGGCTATTGGTCAGTTGAATAACGAGGAATCAGCCTGGCTTTATTATTGCTACGGATGCAAGCCTGATTACAACAATGATGTGATTGTTTGTCAGTGGTTATGGCTTGATTTTCTGGTTGCTCATTCGGGGGGCGGCTTTAAAAAAATGAAGGCCTCCACGAAAAAAGCCATGCGGAAATTGATTTATTACGCGGCACAACAGGTTAAATCAGAACTTACGTGTGCTGAGGCAGTTGATGAGAGAGAACAGGACAGGCATCTGAGTTTTCTACTGAATATATCTATTGATAGCTGGAGACAAGATTATAAAGAACGCTGGCTTTTAATTAAGTCGCGATGTCTGAGCTTAAATCGAACTGCATTATTAAATGCGGCGGAGAAGCGCAGTGAAATCATCAAACGCCATCGGGCAGGAAGTGCCATTCTGTCTTTGTAAACAAGTTATGTTCAGGAAACCGTCGAAGCCAGAATTAAGGTATTCGGGGGTAAGAAATGAATATGTTATCTGGTGTCCAACTTGTGGTTACAGGACACGACCAGATAGTAATAAGCAGTCTGTAATTGCCGATTGGTATTTATCAAATCAGCCAGGTAATAAGCATATAGAAAATCTTTGGATTAAGCGTTACTTGGAAATCAGAGAGGGTGCGACCGTGGTCGCACAAGAAAATGAAAATAACGCCATTTAAGCAGGGGCCGATGACGCATGATGAAGCAGAGCGTCTTTCAGATACTTATCGGCGGCGTGGTAAGAAAGTTCTGGTTGTTCGTTCTGATTTTTTAGGTGATGGATATTGCGTTTATGTTCATTTACCTGAATCAGAAAGAACGCCAAAACCATCCAGAACATATCAACAGAAAATTTGGGTATAGATAAACGTTGAGGAGAATTATTCGTGACTAATCAGATTATTTACGACAGGAAACGGTCTGATGTAATGATTGACCTTGAAACAATGGGTACTAACACATGTGCTCCAATTGTTTCTATCGGGGCAGTGTTTTTTTCTCCAGAAAGTGAGGAATTAGGTCCTACTTTTTATGTGCCAGTGAATCTCAGAAGCTCGATGTTGAATGGTGGTATCGCCGATGGTGATACCATTTTATGGTGGTTGAAACAGAGCAAGGAAGCCAGAGCCGCTATTTGTACTAATGATGCCCTTGATATTAAGGATGCACTTTTTGAATTATCACACTTTATTACTTGCCATGCATGTAATTTAAAAAAATTGAAAGTATGGGGAAATGGAGCAACGTTCGATAATGTAATTTTACGCGGTGCTTATGAGCGCGTTGGCTTAGCCTGTCCGTGGGAATATTTTAATGATCAGGATGTTCGAACAATCGTTAATCTTGGTCAGTTTATTGGTTTTAATCCTAAAAAAGATATGCCATTTGATGGCGAACGACACAATGCCCTGGCTGATGCTATTCATCAGGCTAAATATGTATCCGCAATTTTCTCCCGTCTTGTAAAAGGGCAAGGAGAATCGTAATGGCAAAGGCTTTTACACCAGAACAGAGGGAAGAACTGAATAAACAAATTGTGGAACTCGTGCGCCTGAATGGACGAGGAACGGTTAGGCAACTTGCGGATGAAACTGGTATTAGCCGGTGTGCTGTTAGTCGTTTATCAAGAGAGCTTGCTGCCAGTGGTGATTTGTATATCTCTGGCTCCGGGATATTTCTGTCTGCACAAGCACGCAAGGACTGGCAAAACGCCCGTAAAAAACTATCAAGAGTAAAGCCGAAGAAATCGGTAGTGGTTGATCCAGACCTTATCTGGTCATTACCTGACGGAGAAATACGTCGTTACGACAGGCGCTTGAACATGATTTGTCACGATTGTCGGAAGAGCGAAGTTATGCAGCGTGTGTTGGCGTTTTATCAGGGAAATTTTCAGGAGGTGGCGTAGTGAATATCGACACCACGATAACGATCGATACGGCCCTAAATACCGGTCTGGCACTTCTCGGTTGGTTTTACATCATGTTCAGTGCGGGGAAGTGGGCGGCCTCTGTTTTTCTAAAGCTGTGGGGAAAGCGCCGCAAACAGGAAAAACGCCAGAAAGCGTTGGAGGCGTTCTATGACGCATTTGAACTTAGCCGCATTGAGCCAGGCACAACAGCCAAGATAGCGACAAAAGGCGACCTGATGATAGTGATGTTCCGACAGGAGAGAGCAGAGAAAGGTGAATCAGCATGAAATTTTCTAAATTTTCTGAGTTGGTGAATCGTATTTTGTTGAATCGTATTTTGTCCAACAACCACAGCCATCGTCGCGATATGGATGTAACAATCGTTGTTCATTCGCCTGGCAGCATTGGTTCAACACCTTCAGTTGAGGTTCAGTCAATTCACGCTGGTTTTGATTGGGATTCCGGGAAAGTGCTTATTTTCCCATCACAGCCACTGACCACGCTAACACCAGAACAGATTACTGATATCACTGATAGTGTGCGCAAAGGTCAGTCCTGGCACGCATATCAGGAATATAAAAATCATAAAGAGCAGTTGGAAAAATTGTCGATTGAGTTGGAATCAGCCAAAAATCACATAGCAGAACTGGAAGCCAAACCTGTAAGCCAAACTTACAAGTTAACTTTTGAGCAATGGCTGGAACAGCAGCATGACAAAATTGATGTTGATTGTGGATGTGTAAGTACTGAAATGCTTATGCACTGGATAAGGGTCGCGTATGAGGCTGGCAACTATCCGGTAACTCCGGATGGTTGGATAAGCTGTAGTGAGCGAATGCCTGAAAAGGGCCAGAACGTGCTTATTTCGGTGAATTTCGATAGCTCTCTGGTTGAACCGCTAATATGCTCCGCACGCTATACCGGAAGCACCTTTCGGCGCGGAGATGCAACGATTAAGCCGGGTAATGGTATTGAGCAAGCAACTCACTGGATGCCACTACCAGAACCGCCGCAGGAGTCGAAGAGTGAATAAAGCAGAGTTATTTCAGAAAATATCGGCTCTCGCGACTGAATGCCACGCTATAGCATCTGAGCTTGATGTTGGTGATGAACGAACCGAGATGTTCGAAATATACAGTGTGCTGCGCAATCTCTGTCGGCGTGGCTACGCCACTCAAGTAGGGCGAATGACTAACCCACTACTCTCATCCTGTGATGAGGATGACTCAGATGAGGATGACGAATGATGCATAAATCAGTAGCCGGTGAGTTTCAGAAGGAAGTCGATAATACTACCGTTCTATTGGACGATATTTTAAGCATTCTCGCGCTGCTTGAGGCTGGCGATTGGTCAGAACATTGCACTAAAACAGAGCTAGGCGGTCGGCTTGAAAGAGAGATTACACGACTTATTGGTGATGCGCAGGAAGCCACTGTCACTGGCTATGAGTTAATCGCTGAAGCTTGGCGTTTGATGGATGGACAAGACCCTAAAACCAGCGATTGGCATAGCAAGGCTTCGAAGTATTTAAATTCCAATATTGTAGAAAAAGTTGATGATGACCGTATTGAGGCCGTTAAGGCTGTGTTGCGTAGACTGGCTGGCAACTCTCCGGTAACTCCGGATGGTCATATTCAGTTTTCTGTTTCACTTCCTGCAGCGTTTGGTGGAGATAAATATTTTATTGATGGTGTATTTCAACCTTTGAGATATGAGCGTGACTGTGAAAGGGCGGTTGTGGCCGCTGGCGGTGTAGTTAATTGGGTTAAGTAATTTTCAGGAGGATTTATGGCGCTGACACCGGCAGAACGGCAAAGGAGACGCAGGGAACGGTTGAAGAAGGAAGGCACATCAAGACGGGACTGGATTCTAGAACCTGACGAGTTACGTATGTTGGGGGAAATTTGTGTATTGCGTAGACCAGGGCGAGTTCCATATTCGGAGAACGAAGTCATTGGTTTGCTGATCAGGAAAAACTATAAGGAGCTGCAGAAGCAGCTATCTACTACTTGCCCGCGATGTGGTCAAAAAATGCCTGTTTCAGAATGCATTTTTGATGGCGAAGGGTCATGCCACCTTACAACCACGAGGCTGAAACTTGCGCTCAAAGCGTGACTGGTCACGGAGGGATAAATGGATAAAAAGGCATTGCTTTTTGAAATGATACGAAAACGGAGCGAAAAGAGCTTTTCTGATGGTGGTGATGGTTTTGTTTTCGCTTCGATGCTTTCTTTTGATGTTGGGTTAAATAGCAGAATTGTTAAAAGGATGCTTGATTCTGCTGTCCGTACTGGACTTCTTGAGAAAGTTGATCGTGGCATAGGGAGAGAGCATAAGTATCGGGTCACACAGCAGTTTACGCAGTTAATTCATTGAAAATTGACCGTAAAGTTTGAGTTTTACCCTGTAATTTTATACAGTATAAATAACCTTTTTTAGTTAAATGGTATGAGATTTAATGTCTGAAGCAGCCGTATCAACTCTTGAACAACTCGATTCAAATTTAAGAGATATTGACGCCGTTCTGGATCTGGTTAGCGTCACCCTGGCTTCTCCAGAAGCCAGCCTACATATTGGTGAGGTTTCACGACTCATCAACATGTCGCGAGAGATTGCCCAGCATTGTCAGCAAACTATCGCTGTTGAGCGTTCACATCATTGATGCACACCCCGCCCTTCTGGACGGGGTAGTAAAAGAGTCTAATTAATAAACAGCGCGAATATCGATGGTTGCGCCGCAGGCATGAGCATATTTAGCCAAAGTTTTCATACTTGCCCCTAAAGGATTGCTTTCCAGGCGGCTGATGGCTGACGGTCGCAACCCCATTCGTTCAGCCAGAGCTGATTTCGTTAAACCTGCTCTTTCCCTCATTTCGTATAACATTTCGACCATCTCCAGCTCTTTGTCGGCCTCTTCATATCCTTTGACGGCTTCTGGAGTGTTGAGGAGTTTTTCTTTTACTTCGTTAAACGGGATGCCTTTCGCTTTCATCAGTTCATCTCCTTCAGGCGAGTTCTGGCGATTTCGATAGCCTTCACCGGTGTTTTCTGTGTCTTTTTTACAAATGCATGCAATAGATAAATTTCGTTACCAGTCGCGTAGGCGTACAGCGTTCTTGCGATGTTTTTATCCCCTACTCGTAGTTCAAAAAGCCCTCCACCTATTACACGGCTATGGGGCATCTTCAGTTTGTTGCCTTCTTTCTCCAGTCGCTCAATTAATCTGGTCATGCGACCTCGCAAATCATCTGGTAGTTCAAGCAGTTCATCCAGTGCTGCAGGGTGGGTTATCACGTTAAACATATTATAGCCTCCATATCCATAAAATACACTAAAACAAGAAAACAACGCAAATTAAAAATTTCACCAAAAAGCGAAAAATAACACTGGATGTGTTCGTTTGGCAGAGTTACAGTTCGTGTCATTGAGGGGTAATAACCCACTAACTATATGAATTTGGAGGATATTATGAATTATCAAGGTAACGAAAAAATGCGCGACGACGTTGCGGAGATAGCTAACGAACTGTATGAGTTGTGGCAGAAGGTTGAACGTTTCGAAAAGGAATATGGTTTCAACAGTACCAACCTAACAGACCGACTGGCTGGTCGCTTAGTTGGGACTATGGGGCCAAAACTGGCTGAGTTGAACCGCTTTATGGCTGATGTTGATTTCCAGTTTCAAGATTGATTAGAGAGGCGTTATGAATATTAATGAAATTCGTGGAAATATGACTGAAGCGGCCCTGAGTGTGGAATGTGTTATGCGTGGATACCCACGCATTTCCCTGAAAGAGTTAAGCGAAGCCTGTTTTTTGAGTCAAGCTGCCGTTGAATTTATCATCGAACAGATGATCTGTTTTGGGGTTGCAAAGCGTAGCGGATCTGGTCGATATTCTTTGACCGATGAATATAAGCAGGCAACTTTCTAAAAGCTGTGCGACCACGGTCGCACAGCACAAAAACGAAAAAGCTTGGCAAAATGACGGTTTTTAGTTATTGTTTTGTTAAGTTGGGTTTTTTGTACCCAACAGCCAACAAGCCGCCTTTATGGCGGTTTTTTTGTGCCTGAAAAGTGGGCGCAGGACAAGTTGCAGCTTGTCCTGCGGTCAACCCATGCCAGAGCTATAGGCTGAACCTAAAGCCCACCCGCGATGCGCATCGCCGGGTTAGCTTACCCAGGCAAAAAAATAATAGCTATGTTCAAAACCACTAATATTCATGGCGCACAACTCGTTTGCGCAGATTCTCTGCAATTTATCAAAACCATCCCTGATAACTCGGTCAATTTGATTGCAACAGACCCACCATACTTCGGCGTAAAGGCTAACACATGGGATAACCAGTGGGATAGCGATGCTGACTTTTTGGGGTGGATTGACGAATTTTTGGCAGAATTTTGGCGGATATTGGCCCCTAATGGCAGCCTGTATATGTTTACCGGCTCTCGCCTTGCGTCAAAAATTGAATTATTAACTCGCGACCGTTTCAATGTTCTGAACCATATCATTTGGGCTAAACCCAGTGGTATGTGGCGCGGTTGTCATAAAGAAAGTTTAAGGGCTTATTTTCCTGCTACTGAAAGAATATTATTTGCAGAGCATTACGGCGCGTCAGGTTATGCTAAAGGTCAGTCAGGTTATGCTTCAAAATGTGCAGATTTAAGAAAAAATATTTTTTCTCCACTAATTGATGCTTTTTCGCTGGCTCGCCGTCAGTTAGATATATCAGCCGCAGACATTAATTCAGCGACAGGAAAGCAGATGTGTTCACACTGGTTTTCTTATTCGCAGTGGCGGCTTCCATCATTAATTGATTTTAATAAACTATGCGAATTATTTCGCAGGAAGGCAGATTCACTCGGTGTCCCGTGTCCATATCCTTTTAATGTTGATTATTCAGAACATGAAAAGCGTTATAGCGATCTGAAATTGCATTATGAGGAAGTAAAGAAGCAGTATGATGATTTGAAGGCTCAGTATGAAAATTTACGCCGTCCATTTCATGTTACTGCTGATGTACCTTATACCGATGTATGGGAGTTTCCTCCTGTGCAATATTATCCTGGCAAGCACCCATGTGAAAAACCTGCAGCGATGATGGAACATATTATAAAGAGTAGTTCACGCCCCGGAGATATCGTTGCCGATTTCTTTATGGGATCAGGCTCAACTATTAAAGCTGCGCTGAAGTTAGGACGTCAGGCAATAGGTATTGAGATTGAGGGCGAACGTTATCTTCAGACAGTTGATGAAGTGAAAAAGTTATTTGAGTAACTGGAGAATATATTCCCCTGCCGTTTTTGGTAGGGGTTATTTTCGCCATATAGTTTCCAAGCCGAAACCTCAGCAACTATTGCGAGGTAAGAGATATGAAGATGGATGAACTATACAGAAGTGCACCTTATGGTAGCGCTGGTCTTGCTGCGTTCTTTGCCAGCCTGTCATTGCAGGATTGGAGCTTCATTATCGGTGTCGCGTTCAGCATTATCCTCGGTGTGCTTACATACCGGCTCAATAAACGCGAGCAGATGAAGCGCACGAAGATATTGCAGGACATATTGGATAAAACTAATACCAATAATCTTTCTGCTACAGCGATGGTTATTGGAGAGCTGGGGAAGAGAGCACCGAAGGAAATATGATGCAGTCATCATTACGCAAAGCTGTCACAGCTGCTATTGGTGGCGGGGCTATTGCCATAGCGTCTATGCTCATCACTGGCCCAAGTGGTAACGATGGTCTGGAAGGTGTCAGTTACATACCATACAAAGATATTGTTGGCGTATGGACTGTATGTTACGGACACACTGGAAAAGACATCATGCTAGGTAAAACGTATACCGAAGCAGAATGCAAAGCTCTCCTGAATAAAGACCTTGCCACTGTCGCCAGACAAATTAACCCGTACATCAAAGTCGATATACCGGAAACAACGCGCGGCGCTCTTTACTCGTTCGTTTACAACGTGGGCGCTGGTAATTTCAGAACATCGACGCTTCTTCGCAAAATAAACCAGGGCGATATCAAAGGCGCATGTGATCAGCTACGTCGCTGGATATCTGCTGGCGGTAAGCAATGGAAAGGCCTGATGACTCGTCGTGAGATTGAGCGTGAAGTCTGTTTGTGGGGGCAGCAATGAGCATGATTTTCTTTTTCATGGCAGCGTTGCTCGCATTTAATGGCAACGATGCGTGGCCGTGGTTTCTGGCCGTTGGGGTGTTGATGTCATGAGTCGGTTAACCGCGATTATCTCCGCTCTGGTTATCTGCATCATCGTCTGCCTGTCATGGGCGGTTAATCATTACCGTGATAACGCCATCTCCTACAAAGAGCAGCGCGATAAAGCCACATCCACAATCGCTGATATGCAGAAGCGTCAACGTGACGTAGCAGAACTCGATGCCAGATATACAAAGGAGCTTGCTGATGCTAACGCGACTATCGAAAGCCTCCGTGCTGATGTTTCTGCTGGGCGTAAGCGCCTGCAAGTCGCCGCCACCTGTGCAAAGTCAACGACCGGAGCCAGCAGCATGGGCGATGGAGAAAGCCCAAGACTTACAGCAGATGCTGAACTCAATTATTACCGTCTCCGAAGTGGGATCGACAGGATAACTGCGCAGGTTAACTACTTGCAGGAATACATCAAGACGCAATGCCTGAATTAATCCCTCTGTATCAAAAACGAGCTCAATTTGTTGGATAGTGAATGAAAATTTATATTGCCGGGCCAATGACGGGATATGAGAACTTTAATCGTGACGCCTTTAATAAAGAGGCAGATCGTTTGTCACGACATGGTCACTCTGTCTTGAATCCAGCCACTTTGCCTAATGGTTTGACACAACGTGAATACATGGATATTTGCTTTGCAATGCTTCGTTGTGCTGATGCTATTTTGATGCTTCCTGGCTGGAAAGCGTCTGCTGGAGCAACTGCTGAGTATCATTACGCATACAAGATGGAGATGCCGGTATTCACTACGCTGAATTACCCGCCAGCTTGTTCCTCTGTAGCATAAAAATCTCTTTGTTTCTCGTTTGCGACCGTGGTCGCACATTAAATACCGCGCTGCATCGTCGCCGTATTTCCGCATTAACCATGACCGTAGCCCGACGGGGAACTCCTCTGCGCGAGTGTGCGGAAATAATCAAAAACGATGCACACCGGGTTTTTACCGCACTAATGATTCGCGGGTTTGTCCCTCATGCTCGCCAGTCCTGTGCGAGGGTGGAAGAAACAGGGCATGTATTCAGGAGCGTGCGACCGTGGTCGCACGGTATCTTTGTCAGGAGGTTTTGATGAAAGAGTTGCAAAAAATTAATTCAATAATGGAAAGGTTAAGTGCTCTTGAGCGTAAGCTGGACGATTGTGGAAAGCTGTGTGTTGAAAAGCAAAATGAGCTTTACCGGGAATTTTTTACAATCGTAAGTGAGCTGATGCCAATTGTTAATAACTGCCTGATTACATCCAGATTTTTTAATGTCGATGCTACTACATCCAGAAAATTTTCTGTGAAAATGCAAGGAAGAGTTTCTGGTAGTGTGACAAGAGAGATGGCTGAACAGTTGGTGGCAATGAGCAATAAAACAAAAAGAAAAAAGGCATTGCTTGTAACAGCAAATCAGCTTTCCGGGCGCGTTGACTTTCAGGTCAGACAGGGTGGGCGTGTACTGGTAAATGATGCGTTCGTTGGACGTAGCTTTAGTCCTTACTCGATGAAATATGATGTTGATGCAGATGATCAGGATATCAGCATTTCCTGGAAATCTGAGACAGCAGGGATTGTATTAACAGCAGAGTTGTTGAGTGATGATAAAAATGATGTCCAGCATCATTTGGACGAAAAGAATCATATTTCTGAAATTTGTATGAAGCCACGCAGCGGAATGACTTTATTGTCACGCACTCTTGCTGCTGGCTTTTCTGCACCGGAAAAACGTGTGCTTCTGGTAGTGCCTGAAGATGCAGATATTCGACCACTGAATGGCTGTGATGTTATTAGTGCAAAAACATTGCATACCCGCGTCATTCCTGTACCGGATGTGGTCATTATTGATGATGTTGAGAAATGCAAGTCTGTTTCCTCAACTGCCACAATCAAACGAATTTTACGTTGTAGCTCGTCGGCTGTTGTATTCCGGAAGCAGTTACATAACTAACCAGTTTTGTTTTGCAGAACATCCTCAACTAAAAGCTTATAGAAAGAGAGCCTGAGATATTTTTTTCTGTCTCTCGTAGTTGTTTATTTTTCTCGAACAGGCTTACAACTTACAGGATATAAACATGCAAGAAGAAGCAAATAAAATTCTTGTTGATTTATTGAAGAAGGCCAGCGATGGAATTGATTCCGCCATTGCATTCAGTCAGGCTCAGATTCCGGATGTTGTTCATCAGTTGCTGGTATGGAATATGGTTGATAGCCTGATTAAAACATTAATAGCCATTTCAACAATCCCGCTGGTTATTTGGTTTATGAAGAAACAGTACCAAAAAGTTGAAATTGGTAAGTTCGATAATGAAGGATGGTCATGGGAAAAAGGGAAGCCTAAATACAAACCGACTATGATTTGGGAAAGTAACGGTGAGATTAGTTTTCTTATCTTACCATTAGCAGCAGTTTTTGTTCTGTGGGTAAGTTTTATTATTGCTGTAGTAACCAATATGACATGGTTAAAAATCTGGTTGGCACCTAAGTTATATCTAATCGAATACGCAGCATCACTAATTAAATAGTCCATTACAAAAGCCATTCGCTACTGAGTGGCTTTGATAATGGCTTATACCCTACACGGGATAACTTAACTGATATCCCTTTTAACGGATAAATGTATTCAAGCCTGACACATCATGCGCCGTATCGTCGCTGTATTCCCTCATTAACAGAGACCGCAGCCCGACAGGGAGACTCCTCTGCGCGAGTGTGCGGGGATAATCAAAAACGATACACACCGGGGTTTACCGCGTTAACGGAGCGCGGCGTTGTCCCCTCATAGTCGCCTGTCCGGTGCGATGGTGGAAGAAACCGGACTACATTGAAAATGATAACCATTATCATTTTTACGGGTCCTTTCCGGCGATCCGGGCCGTTACGGGGCGGCGACCTCGCGGGTTTTCGCTATTTATGAAAATTTTCCGGTTTAAGGCGTTTCCGTTCTTCTTCGCCGTAACTTAATGTTTTTATTTAAAATACCCCCTGAAAAGAAAGGAAACGACAGGTGCTGAAAACGGGCTTTTTGGCCCCTGTCGTTTCCTTTCTCTGTTTTTGTCCGTGGAATGAACAATGGAAGTCAACAAAAAGCAGCTGGCTGACATTTTCGGCGCGAGTATCCGTACCATTCAGAACTGGCAGGAGCAGGGAATGCCCGTTCTGCGGGGTGGTGGTAAGGGTAATGAGGTGCTTTATGATTCTGCCGCCGTCATAAAATGGTATGCCGAAAGGGATGCTGAAATTGAGAACGAAAAGCTGCGCCGGGAGGTTGAAGAACTGCGGCTGGCCAGCGAGGCAGATCTTCACCCCGGAACACTTGAATTTGAGCGCCATCGCCTGACTCGTGCTCAGGCGACGGCGCAGGAACTGAAAAATGCCAAAGAATCGGCTGAAGTGGTGGAAACCGCATTCTGTACTTTCGTGCTGTCGCGTATAGCAAGGGAAATATCCAGTATTCTCGACGGTATTCCTCTGTCGGTGCAGCGACGTTTTCCTGAGCTGGATAACCGGCATATTGATTTCCTGAAACGGGATATTATCAAAGCCATGAACAAAGCAGCCGCGCTGGATGAACTGATACCGGGGTTGCTGAGTGAATATATCGAACAGTCAGGTTGACAGGCTGCGGCATTTTGTCCGCGCCGGGCTTCGTGCCCTGTTCAGGCCGGAGCCACAGACCGCCGTTGAATGGGCGGATGCTAATTACTATCTCCCGAAAGAATCCGCATACCAGGAAGGGCGCTGGGAAACACTGCCCTTTCAGCGGGCCATCATGAATGCGATGGGCAGCGACTACATCCGTGAGGTGAATGTGGTGAAGTCTGCCCGTGTCGGTTATTCCAAAATGCTGCTGGGTGTTTATGCCTACTTCATAGAGCATAAGCAACGCAACACCCTTATCTGGTTGCCGACGGATGGTGATGCCGAGAACTTCATGAAAACCCACGTTGAGCCGACCATACGTGATATTCCGTCGCTGCTGGCGCTGGCCCCGTGGTATGGCAAAAAGCACCGGGATAACACGCTCACTATGAAGCGTTTTTCCAATGGTCGTGGCTTCTGGTGCCTGGGCGGTAAAGCGGCAAAAAACTACCGTGAAAAGTCAGTGGATGTGGCGGGTTATGATGAACTTGCTGCCTTTGATGATGATATTGAACAAGAAGGCTCTCCGACGTTCCTGGGCGACAAGCGTATTGAAGGCTCGGTCTGGCCAAAGTCCATCCGTGGCTCCACGCCCAAAGTGAGAGGCACCTGCCAGATTGAGCGTGCTGCCAGTGAATCCCCGCATTTTATGCGTTTTCATGTTGCCTGCCCGCACTGCGGGGAGGAGCAGTACCTTAAATTTGGCGACAAAGAGACGCCGTTTGGCCTCAAATGGACACCGGATGATCCCTCCAGCGTGTTTTATCTCTGCGAGCATAATGCCTGCGTTATCCGGCAGCAGGAGCTGGATTTCACTGATGCCCGTTATATCTGCGAAAAGACCGGGATCTGGACCCGTGATGGCATTCTCTGGTTTTCGTCATCCGGTGAAGAGATTGAGCCGCCGGACAGCGTGACCTTTCACATCTGGACGGCGTACAGCCCGTTCACCACCTGGGTGCAGATTGTCAAAGACTGGATGAAAACGAAAGGGGATACGGGAAAACGTAAAACCTTCGTGAACACCACGCTCGGTGAGACATGGGAAGCGAAAATCGGTGAACGTCCGGATGCTGAAGTGATGGCAGAGCGGAAAGAGCATTATTCAGCGCCCGTTCCTGACCGTGTGGCTTACCTGACTGCCGGTATCGACTCCCAGCTGGATCGCTACGAAATGCGCGTATGGGGATGGGGGCCGGGTGAGGAAAGCTGGCTGATTGACCGGCAGATTATTATGGGCCGCCACGACGATGAACAGACGCTGCTGCGTGTGGATGAGGCCATCAATAAAACCTATACCCGCCGGAATGGTGCAGAGATGTCGGTATCCCGTATCTGCTGGGATACTGGCGGGATTGACCCGACCATCGTGTATGAACGCTCGAAAAAACATGGGCTGTTCCGGGTGATCCCCATTAAAGGGGCATCCGTCTACGGAAAGCCGGTGGCCAGCATGCCACGTAAGCGAAACAAAAACGGGGTTTACCTTACCGAAATTGGTACGGATACCGCGAAAGAGCAGATTTATAACCGCTTCACACTGACGCCGGAAGGGGATGAACCGCTTCCCGGTGCCGTTCACTTCCCGAATAACCCGGATATTTTTGATCTGACCGAAGCGCAGCAGCTGACGGCTGAAGAGCAGGTCGAAAAATGGGTGGATGGCAGGAAAAAAATACTGTGGGACAGCAAAAAGCGACGCAATGAGGCACTCGACTGCTTCGTTTATGCGCTGGCGGCGCTGCGTATCAGTATTTCCCGCTGGCAGCTGGATCTCAGTGCGCTGCTGGCGAGCCTGCAGGAAGAGGATGGCGCAGCAACCAACAAGAAAACACTGGCAGATTACGCCCGTGCCTTATCCGGAGAGGATGAATGACGCGACAGGAAGAACTTGCCGCTGCCCGTGCGGCACTGCATGACCTGATGACAGGTAAACGGGTGGCAACAGTACAGAAAGACGGACGGCGAGTGGAGTTTACGGCCACTTCCGTGTCTGACCTGAAAAAATACATTGCGGAGCTGGAAGTGCAGACCGGCATGACACAGCGACGCAGGGGACCTGCAGGATTTTATGTATGAAAACGTCCACCATTCCCACCCTTCTGGGGCCGGACGGCATGACATCGCTGCGTGAATATGCCGGTTATCACGGCGGTGGCAGCGGATTTGGTGGGCAGTTGCGGGCGTGGAACCCACCGGGTGAAAGTGTGGATGCAGCCCTGCTGCCCAACTTTACCCGTGGCAATGCCCGCGCAGACGATCTGGTACGCAATAACGGCTATGCCGCCAACGCCATCCAGCTGCATCAGGATCATATCGTCGGGTCTTTTTTCCGGCTCAGTCATCGCCCAAGCTGGCGTTATCTGGGCATCGGGGAGGAAGAAGCCCGTGCCTTTTCCCGCGAGGTTGAAGCGGCATGGAAAGAGTTTGCCGAGGATGACTGCTGCTGCATTGACGTTGAGCGAAAACGCACGTTTACCATGATGATTCGGGAAGGTGTGGCCATGCACGCCTTTAACGGTGAACTGTTCGTTCAGGCTACCTGGGATACCAGTCCGTCGCGGCTTTTCCGGACACAGTTCCGGATGGTCAGCCCGAAGCGCATCAGCAATCCGAACAATACCGGCGACAGCCGGAACTGCCGTGCCGGTGTGCAGATTAATGACAGCGGTGCGGCGCTGGGATATTACGTCAGCGAGGACGGCTATCCTGGCTGGATGCCGCAGAAATGGACATGGATGCCCCGTGAGTTACCCGGCGGGCGCGCCTCGTTCATTCACGTTTTTGAACCCGTGGAGGACGGGCAGACCCGCGGTGCAAATGTGTTTTACAGCGTGATGGAGCAGATGAAGATGCTCGACACGCTGCAGAACACGCAGCTGCAGAGCGCCATTGTGAAGGCGATGTATGCCGCCACCATTGAAAGTGAGCTGGATACGCAGTCAGCGATGGATTTTATTCTGGGCGCGAACAGTCAGGAGCAGCGGGAAAGGCTGACCGACTGGATTGGTGAAATTGCCGCGTATTACGCCGCAGCACCGGTCCGGCTTGGAGGCGCAAAAGTGCCACACCTGATGCCGGGTGACTCACTGAACCTGCAGACGGCTCAGGACACGGATAACGGCTACTCCGTTTTTGAGCAGTCGCTGCTACGGTATATCGCAGCCGGGCTGGGTGTCTCGTATGAGCAGCTTTCCCGGAATTACGCCCAGATGAGCTACTCCACGGCACGGGCCAGCGCGAACGAGTCGTGGGCGCACTTTATGGGGCGGCGAAAATTCGTCGCATCCCGTCAGGCGAGCCAGATGTTTCTGTGCTGGCTGGAAGAGGCCATCGTTCGCCGCGTGGTGACGTTACCTTCAAAAGCGCGCTTCAGCTTTCAGGAAGCCCGCAGTGCCTGGGGGAACTGCGACTGGATAGGCTCCGGTCGTATGGCCATCGATGGTCTGAAAGAAGTTCAGGAAGCGGTGATACTGATAGAAGCCGGACTGAGCACCTACGAGAAAGAGTGCGCGAAACGCGGTGACGACTATCAGGAAATTTTTGCCCAGCAGGTCCGTGAAACGATGGAGCGCCGCGCAGCTGGTCTTAAACCGCCCGCCTGGGCGGCTGCGGCATTTGAATCCGGGCTGCGACAATCAACAGAGGAGGAGAAGAGTGACAGCAGAGCTGCGTAATCTCCCGCATATTGCCAGCATGGCCTTTAATGAGCCGCTGATGCTTGAACCCGCCTATGCGCGGGTTTTCTTTTGTGCGCTTGCAGGCCAGCTTGGGATCAGCCGTCTGACAGATGCGGTGTCCGGTGACAGCCTGACTGCCCCGGAGGCACCCGCGACGCTGGCGTTATCCGGTGATGATAACGGACCACGACAGGCCCGCAGTTATCAGGTCATGAACGGCATCGCCGTGCTGCCGGTGTCCGGCACGCTGGTCAGCCGGACGCGGGCGCTGAAGCCGTACTCGGGGATGACCGGTTACAACGGCATTATCGCCCGTCTGCAACAGGCTGCCAGCGATCCGATGGTGGACGGCATTCTGCTCGATATGGACACGCCCGGCGGGATGGTGGCGGGGGCATTTGACTGCGCTGACATCATCGCCCGTGTGCGTGACATAAAACCGGTATGGGCGCTGGCCAACGACATGAACTGCAGTGCAGGTCAGCTGCTTGCCAGTGCCGCTTCCCGGCGTCTGGTCACGCAGACCGCCCGGACAGGCTCCATCGGCGTCATGATGGCTCACAGTAATTACGGTGCTGCGCTGGAGAAACAGGGCGTGGAAATCACGCTGATTTACAGCGGCAGCCATAAGGTGGATGGCAATCCCTACAGCCATCTTCCGGATGACGTCCGGGAGACACTGCAGTCCCGGATGGATGCAACCCGCCGGATGTTTGCGCAGAAGGTGTCGGCATATACCGGCCTGTCCGTGCAGGCTGTGCTGGATACCGAGGCTGCAGTGTACAGCGGTCAGGAGGCCATTGATGCCGGACTGGCTGATGAACTTGTCAACAGCACCGATGCGATCACCGTTATGCGTGATGCACTGGATGCACGTAAATCCCGTCTCTCAGGAGGGCGAATGACCAAAGAGACTCAATCAACAACTGTTTCAGCCACTGCTTCGCAGGCTGACGTTACTGACGTGGTGCAAGCGACGGAGGGCGAAAACGCCAGCGCGGCGCAGCCGGACGTGAACGCGCAGATCACCGCTGCGGTTGCGGCAGAAAACAGCCGCATTATGGGGATCCTCAACTGTGAGGAGGCTCACGGACGCGAAGAACAGGCTCGCGTGCTGGCCGAAACCCCCGGTATGACCGTGGAAACGGCCCGCCGCATTCTGGCAGTTGCACCACAGAGTGCACAGGCGCGCAGTGACACTGCGCTGGATCGTCTGATGCAGGGGGCACCGGCACCGCTGGCTGCAGGTAACCCGGCATCTGATGCCGTTAACGATTTGCTGAACACACCAGTGTAAGGGATGTTTATGACGAGCAAAGAAACCTTTACCCATTACCAGCCGCTGGGCAACAGTGACCCGGCACATACGGCAACCGCGCCCGGCGGATTGAGTGCGAAAGCGCCTGCAATGACCCCGCTGATGCTGGACACCTCCACCCGTAAGCTGGTTGCGTGGGATGGCACCACCGACGGTACTGCCGTTGGCATTCTGGCGGTTGATGCTGACCAGACCAGCACCACGCTGACGTTCTACAAGTCCGGCACGTTCCGTTATGAGGATGTGCTCTGGCCGGAGGCTGCCAGCGACGAGACGAAAAAACGGACCGCGTTTGCCGGAACGGCAATCAGCATCGTTTAAGCTTACCCTTCATCACTAAAGGCCGCCTGTGCGGCTTTTTTTACGGGATTTTTTTATGTCGATGTACACAACCGCCCAGCTGCTGGCGGCAAATGAGCAGAAATTTAAGTTTGATCCGCTGTTTCTGCGTCTCTTTTTCCGTGAGAGCTATCCCTTCACTACAGAGAAAGTCTATCTCTCACAAATTCCTGGACTGGTAAACATGGCGCTGTACGTTTCGCCGATTGTTTCCGGTGAGGTTATCCGTTCCCGTGGCGGCTCCACCTCTGAATTTACGCCGGGATATGTCAAACCCAAGCATGAAGTGAATCCGCAGATGACCCTGCGTCGCCTGCCGGATGAAGATCCGCAGAATCTGGCGGACCCGGCTTACCGTCGCCGTCGCATCATCATGCAGAACATGCGTGACGAAGAGCTGGCCATTGCCCAGGTGGAAGAGATGCAGGCAGTTTCTGCCGTGCTTAAGGGCAAATACACCATGACCGGTGAAGCCTTCGATCCGGTTGAGGTGGATATGGGCCGCAGTGCGGCCAACAACATCACGCAGTCCGGCGGCACGGCGTGGAGCAAGCGTGACAAGTCCACGTATGACCCGACCGACGATATCGAAGCCTACGCGCTGAACGCCAGCGGTGTGGTGAATATCATCGTGTTTGATCCGAAAGGCTGGGCGCTGTTCCGTTCCTTCAAGGCCGTCAAGGATAAGCTGGATACCCGTCGCGGCTCTCATTCCGAGCTGGAGACAGCGGTGAAAGACCTGGGCAAAGCGGTGTCTTATAAGGGAATGTATGGCGATGTGGCCATCGTCGTGTATTCCGGACAGTACGTGGAAAACGGCGTCAAAAAGAACTTCCTGCCGGACAACACGATGGTGCTGGGTAACACTCATGCACGCGGTCTGCGCACCTATGGCTGCATTCAGGATGCGGATGCATTGAGTGAGGGTATTAATGCGTCTCCCCGTTATCCGAAAAACTGGAAGACATCCGGCGATCCGGCGCGTGAGTTCACCATGATTCAGTCAGCACCGCTGATGCTGCTGGCTGACCCTGATGAGTTCGTGTCTGTACAACTGGCGTAATCATGGCCCTTCGGGGCCATTGTTTCTCTGTGGAGGAGTCCATGACGAAAGATGAACTGATTGCCCGTCTTCAGGAGCTGGGTGAGCAACTGAACCGCGATGTCAGTTTGACGGGAACGAAAGAAGAACTGGCGCTCCGTGTGGCAGAGCTGGAAGAGGAGCTTGATGACACTGCCGATCAGGATACCCCTATCAGCCCGGAAAATGCGCTGACCGGACATGAAAATGAGGTGGTATCAGCGCAGCCGGATACCGTGACTGATACGGCTGATCTGGTCACGGTTGTGGCACTGGTGACGCTGCATACTGATGCACTTCACGCCACGCGGGATGAACCTGTGGCATTTGTGCTGCCGGGAACGGCGTTTCGTGTCTCTGCCGGTGTGGCAGCTGAAATGACAGAGCGTGGCCTGGCCAGAATGCAATAACGGGAGGCGCTGTGGCTGATTTCGATAACCTGTTCGATGCTGCTATTGCCCGCGCCGATGAAACGATACGCGGGTACATGGGAACGTCAGCCACCATGACATCCGGTGAGCAGTCCGGTGCTGTGATACGTGGTGTTTTTGATGACCCTGAAAATATCAGCTATGCCGGACAGGGCGTGCGCGTTGAAGGCTCCAGCCCGTCCCTGTTTGTCCGGACTGATGATGTGCGGCAGCTGCGGCGCGGAGACACGCTGACCATCGGTGAGGAAAACTTCTGGGTAGATCGGGTTACGCCGGATGATGGCGGAAGCTGTCATCTCTGGCTTGGACGGGGCGTACCGCCTGCCGTTAACCGTCGTCGCTGAAAGGGGGGTGTATGGCCATAAAAGGTCTTGAGCAGGCCGTTGAAAACCTCAGCCGTATCAGCAAAACGGCGGTGCCTAGTGCGTCAGCAATGGCCATTAACCGCGTGGCCGCAACGGCGATTAATCAGTCTTCGTCTCAGGTCGCCCGTGAAACCCGGGTGCCGAGAAAACTGGTTAAAGAGCGATCCAGACTGAAACGAGCTACGGTCAGAAATCCGAATGCAAAAATTATCGTTAACCGAGGTGATCTCCCTGCTATTAAGCTGGGGATCAGGATGCTTGGTCATCGCCCGAACAGCATACTCAAAGCCGGTCAGCATCGTTATCAGCGGGCATTCATCCAGCGATTAAATAATGGACGCTGGCATGTTATGCAACGTCTGCCAGAAGCACGGTATGCGAAGGGCACTGACGATAAGGGAAGGAAAAAGCGTAATCGTCTTCCCATTCAGGTGGTGAAAATTCCGATGGCGGTCCCACTGAAACAGGCTTTTGATGAGAACGTTAACCGTATCCGGCGAGAACGTCTGCCAAAAGAACTGAGCTATGCGCTGAAACAACAACTGAGGATTGTGATAAAGCGATGAAACATACTGAACTCCGTGCAGCCGTACTGGATGCACTGGAGAAGCATGACACCGGGGCGACGCTTTTTGATGGTCGCCCCGCTGTTTTTGATGAGGCGGATTTTCCGGCAATTGCCGTTTATCTCACTGGCGCTGAATACACGGGCGAAGAGCTGGACAGCGATACCTGGCAGGCAGAGCTGCATATTGAAGTTTTCCTGCCTGCTCAGGTGCCGGATTCAGAGCTGGATGCGTGGATGGAGTCCCGGATTTATCCGGTGATGAGTGATATCCCGGCACTGTCAGATTTGATCACCAGTATGGTGGCCAGCGGCTATGACTACCGGCGCGACGATGATGCGGGCCTGTGGAGTTCAGCCGATCTGACTTATGTCATTACCTATGAAATGTGAGGACGATATGCCAACACCAAATCCTCTGGCACCGGTGAAAGGGGCCGGGACCACACTGTGGGTTTATAACGGGAGCGGCGACCCTTATGCAAACCCGCTTTCAGACAATGACTGGTCGCGTCTGGCAAAGGTTAAAGACCTGACGCCCGGCGAACTGACCGCTGAGTCCTATGACGACAGCTATCTCGATGATGAAAATGCGGACTGGACTGCGACCGGGCAGGGGCAGAAATCTGCCGGAGATACCATCTTCACGCTGGCGTGGATGCCCGGAGAGCAGGGGCAGCAGGCGCTGCTGGCGTGGTTTAATAAAGGGGATACCCGTGCCTATAAAATCCGCTTCCCGAACGGCACGGTCGATGTGTTCCGCGGCTGGGTCAGCAGTATCGGTAAGGCGGTGACGGCGAAGGAAGTGATCACCCGCACGGTGAAAGTCACCAACGTGGGACGTCCGTCGATGGCAGAAGATCGCAGCACGGTAACAGCGGCAACCGGCATGACCGTGACGCCTGCCAGCACTTCGGTGGTGAAAGGGCGGAGCATCACGCTGACCGTGGCATTCCAGCCGGAGGGCGCAACCGACAAGAGCTTCCGTGCGGTGTCTGCGGATAAAACAAAAGCCACCGTGTCGGTCAGTGGTATGACCATCACCGTGAAAGGTGTTGCTGCAGGCAAGGTCAACATTCCGGTTGTATCCGGTAATGGTGAACTTGCTGCGGTTGCAGAAATCACCGTCACCGGCAGTTAATCCGGAGAGTCAGCGATGTTCCTGAAAACCGAATCATTTGAACATAACGGTGTGACCGTCACGCTTTCTGAACTGTCAGCCCTGCAGCGTATTGAGCATCTCGCCCTGATGAAACGACAGGCAGAACAGGCGGAGTCAGACAGCAACCGGAAGTTTACTGTGGAAGACGCCATCAGAACCGGCGCTTTTGTGGTGGCGATGTCCCTGTGGCATAACCATCCGCAGAAGACAAAGCTGCCTTCCATGAATGAAGCCGTTAAACAGATTGAGCAGGAAGTGCTTACCACCTGGCCCACGGAGGCAATTTCTCATGCTGAAAACGTGGTGTACCGGCTGTCCGGTATGTATGAGTTTGTGGTGAATGATGCTCCTGAACAGGCAGAGGACGCCGGGCCTGCAGAGCCTGTTTCTGCGGGAAAGCGTTCGACGGTGAGTTGAGTTTTGCCCTGAAACTGGCGCGTGAGATGGGGCGACCCGACTGGCGTGCCATGCTTGCCGGGATGTCATCCACGGAGTATGCCGACTGGCACCGCTTTTACAGTACCCATTATTTTCATGATGTTCTGCTGGATATGCACTTTTCCGGGCTGACGTACACCGTGCTCAGCCTGTTTTTCAGCGATCCGGATATGCATCCGCTGGATTTCAGTTTGCTGAACCGGCGTGAGGATGACGAAGAGCCTGAAGATGATGTGCTGATGCAGAAAGCGGCAGGGCTTGCCGGAGGCGTTCGTTTTGACCCGGACGGAAATGAAGTTATCCCTACTTCCCCGGATATGGCGGGCATGACGGAGGATGACGTAATGCTGATGACAGTATCAGAAGGGATCGCAGGAGGAGTCCGGTATGGCTGAACCGGTAGGCGATCTGGTCGTTGATTTAAGTCTGGATGCGGCCAGATTTGACGAGCAGATGGCCAGAGTCAGGCGTCATTTTTCCGGTACGGAAAGTGATGCGAAAAAAACAGCGGCAGTCGTTGAACAGTCGCTGAGCCGACAGGCGCTGGCTGCACAGAAAGCGGGGATTTCCGTCGGGCAGTATAAAGCCGCCATGCGAACCCTGCCCGCACAGTTTACGGATATCGCCACGCAGCTTGCCGGTGGTCAGAATCCCTGGCTGATCCTGCTGCAACAGGGCGGTCAGGTGAAGGACTCCTTCGGCGGGATGATCCCCATGTTCCGGGGGCTTGCCGGTGCGATCACCCTGCCGATGGTCGGGGCCACCTCGCTGGCGGTGGCGACCGGTGCGCTGGCGTATGCCTGGTATCAGGGTAACTCAACCCTGTCCGATTTCAACAAAACGCTGGTCCTTTCCGGTAATCAGTCGGGTCTGACGGCAGATCGTATGCTGGTCCTGTCCAGAGCCGGGCAGGCGGCAGGGCTGACGTTTAACCAGACCAGCGAGTCACTCAGTGCGCTGGTTAAGGCGGGGGTAAGCGGTGAGGCTCAGATTGCGTCCATCAGCCAGAGTGTGGCGCGTTTCTCCTCTGCATCCGGCGTGGAGGTGGACAAGGTCGCTGAAGCCTTCGGGAAGCTGACCACTGACCCGACGTCGGGGCTGACAGCGATGGCGCGCCAGTTCCATAACGTGACGGCGGAGCAGATTGCGTATGTTGCTCAGTTGCAGCGTTCCGGCGATGAAGCCGGGGCATTGCAGGCGGCGAACGAGGCCGCAACGAAAGGGTTTGATGACCAGACCCGACGCCTGAAAGAGAACATGGGCACGCTGGAAACCTGGGCAGACAGGACAGCACGGGCATTCAAATCCATGTGGGATGCGGTGCTGGATATTGGTCGTCCTGATACCGCTCAGGAGATGCTGATTAAGGCAGAGGCTGCGTTTAAGAAAGCGGACGACATCTGGAATCTGCGCAAGGATGATTATTTTGTTAACGATGAAGCGCGGGCGCGTTACTGGGATGATCGTGAAAAGGCCCGTCTTGCGCTTGAAGCCGCCCGAAAGAAGGCTGAACAGCAGAGTCAACAGGACAAAAATGCGCAGCAGCAGAGCGATACCGAAGCGTCACGGCTGAAATATACCGAAGAGGCGCAGAAGGCTTACGAACGGCTGCAGACGCCGCTGGAGAAATATACCGCCCGTCAGGAAGAACTGAACAAGGCACTGAAAGACGGGAAAATCCTGCAGGCAGATTACAACACGCTGATGGCGGCGGCGAAAAAGGATTATGAAGCGACGCTGAAAAAGCCGAAACAGTCCGGCGTGAAGGTGTCTGCGGGCGATCGTCAGGAAGACAGTGCTCATGCTGCCCTGCTGACGCTTCAGGCAGAACTCCGGACGCTGGAGAAGCATGCCGGAGCAAATGAGAAAATCAGCCAGCAGCGCCGGGATTTGTGGAAGGCGGAGAGTCAGTTCGCGGTACTGGAGGAGGCGGCGCAACGTCGCCAGCTGTCTGCACAGGAGAAATCCCTGCTGGCGCATAAAGATGAGACGCTGGAGTACAAACGCCAGCTGGCTGCACTTGGCGACAAGGTTACGTATCAGGAGCGCCTGAACGCGCTGGCGCAGCAGGCGGATAAATTCGCACAGCAGCAACGGGCAAAACGGGCCGCCATTGATGCGAAAAGCCGGGGGCTGACTGACCGGCAGGCAGAACGGGAAGCCACGGAACAGCGCCTGAAGGAACAGTATGGCGATAATCCGCTGGCGCTGAATAACGTCATGTCAGAGCAGAAAAAGACCTGGGCGGCTGAAGACCAGCTTCGCGGGAGCTGGATGGCAGGCCTGAAGTCCGGCTGGAGTGAGTGGGAAGAGAGCGCCACGGACAGTATGTCGCAGGTAAAAAGTGCAGCCACGCAGACCTTTGATGGTATTGCACAGAATATGGCGGCGATGCTGACCGGCAGTGAGCAGAACTGGCGCAGCTTCACCCGTTCCGTGCTGTCCATGATGACAGAAATTCTGCTTAAGCAGGCAATGGTGGGGATTGTCGGGAGTATCGGCAGCGCCATTGGCGGGGCTGTTGGTGGCGGCGCATCCGCGTCAGGCGGTACAGCCATTCAGGCCGCTGCGGCGAAATTCCATTTTGCAACCGGAGGATTTACGGGAACCGGCGGCAAATATGAGCCAGCGGGGATTGTTCACCGTGGTGAATTTGTCTTCACGAAGGAGGCAACCAGCCGGATTGGCGTGGGGAATCTTTACCGGCTGATGCGCGGCTATGCCACCGGCGGTTATGTCGGTACACCGGGCAGCATGGCAGACAGCCGGTCGCAGGCGTCCGGGACGTTTGAGCAGAATAACCATGTGGTGATTAACAACGACGGCACGAACGGTCAGATAGGTCCGGCTGCTCTGAAGGCGGTGTATGACATGGCCCGCAAGGGTGCCCGTGATGAAATTCAGACACAGATGCGTGATGGTGGCCTGTTCTCCGGAGGTGGACGATGAAGACCTTCCGCTGGAAAGTGAAACCCGGTATGGATGTGGCTTCGGTCCCTTCTGTAAGAAAGGTGCGCTTTGGTGATGGCTATTCTCAGCGAGCGCCTGCCGGGCTGAATGCCAACCTGAAAACGTACAGCGTGACGCTTTCTGTCCCCCGTGAGGAGGCCACGGTACTGGAGTCGTTTCTGGAAGAGCACGGGGGCTGGAAATCCTTTCTGTGGACGCCGCCTTATGAGTGGCGGCAGATAAAGGTGACCTGCGCAAAATGGTCGTCGCGGGTCAGTATGTTGCGTGTTGAGTTCAGCGCAGAGTTTGAACAGGTGGTGAACTGATGCAGGATATCCGGCAGGAAACACTGAATGAATGCACCCGTGCGGAGCAGTCGGCCAGCGTGGTGCTCTGGGAAATCGACCTGACAGAGGTCGGTGGAGAACGTTATTTTTTCTGTAATGAGCAGAACGAAAAAGGTGAGCCGGTCACCTGGCAGGGGCGACAGTATCAGCCGTATCCCATTCAGGGGAGCGGTTTTGAACTGAATGGCAAAGGCACCAGTACGCGCCCCACGCTGACGGTTTCTAACCTGTACGGTATGGTCACCGGGATGGCGGAAGATATGCAGAGTCTGGTCGGCGGAACGGTGGTCCGGCGTAAGGTTTACGCCCGTTTTCTGGATGCGGTGAACTTCGTCAACGGAAACAGTGACGCCGATCCGGAGCAGGAGGTGATCAGCCGCTGGCGCATCGAGCAGTGCAGCGAACTGAGCGCGGTCAGTGCCTCTTTTGTACTGTCCACGCCGACGGAAACGGACGGTGCCGTTTTTCCGGGACGTATCATGCTGGCCAACACCTGCACCTGGACCTATCGCGGTGATGAGTGCGGTTATCACGGTCCGGCGGTCGCGGATGAATATGATCAGCCGACGTCCGATATCACGAAGGATAAATGCAGCAAATGCCTGAGCGGCTGTAAGTTTCGCAATAACGTCGGCAACTTTGGCGGCTTCCTTTCCATTAACAAACTTTCGCAGTGAATCCCATGACAGAGACAGAATCAGCGATTCTGGCGCACGCCCGGCGATGTGCGCCAGCGGAGTCGTGCGGCTTCGTAGTGAGAACGCCGGAGGGGGAAAGATATTTTCCCTGCGTGAATATCTCCGGTGAGCCGGAGGCGTATTTCCGTATGTCGCCGGAAGACTGGCTGCAGGCAGAAATGCAGGGTGAGATTGTGGCGCTGGTCCACAGCCACCCCGGTGGTCTGCCCTGGCTGAGTGAGGCCGACCGGCGGCTGCAGGTGCAGAGTGATTTGCCGTGGTGGCTGGTCTGCCGGGGGACGATTCATAAGTTCCGCTGTGTGCCGCATCTCACCGGGCGGCGCTTTGAGCACGGGGTGACGGACTGTTACACGCTGTTCCGGGATGCTTATCATCTGGCGGGGATTGAGATGCCGGATTTTCATCGCGAGGATGACTGGTGGCGTCACGGTCAGAATCTCTATCTGGATAATCTGGAGGCCACAGGGCTGTATCAGGTGCCGTTGTCATCAGCACAACCGGGCGATGTGCTGCTGTGCTGTTTTGGTTCATCGGTGCCGAATCATGCCGCCATTTACTGTGGTGATGGCGAGCTGCTGCACCATATTCCTGAACAACTGAGCAAACGAGAGAGGTATACCGACAAATGGCAGCGACGCACACACTCCCTCTGGCGTCACCGGGCATGGCACGCATCTGCCTTTACGGGGATTTGCAACGATTTGGCCGCCGCATCGACCTTCGTGTGAAAACGGGGGCCGAAGCCATCCGGGCGCTGGCCACACAGCTCCCGGCGTTTCGTCAGAAACTGAGCGACGGCTGGTATCAGGTGCGTATTGCCGGGCAGGATGTCAGCACGTCCGGATTAACGGCGCAGTTACATGAGGCTCTGCCTGACGGCGCTGTGATTCATATTGTTCCCAGAGTCGCCGGGGCCAAGTCAGGTGGTGTATTCCAGATTGTCCTGGGAGCAGCCGCCATTGCCGGATCATTCTTTACTGCCGGAGCCACCCTTGCAGCATGGGGGGCAGCCATTGGGGCCGGTGGTATGACCGGCATCCTGTTTTCTCTCGGTGCCAGTATGGTGCTCGGTGGTGTGGCGCAGATGCTGGCACCGAAAGCCAGAACTCCCCGTACACAGACAACGGATAACGGTAAGCAGAACACCTATTTCTCCTCACTGGATAACATGGTTGCCCAGGGCAATGTTATGCCTGTTTTGTATGGTGAAATGCGCGTGGGGTCACGTGTGGTATCTCAGGAGATCAGCACGGCAGATGAAGGGGACGGTGGTCAGGTTGTGGTGATTGGTCGATGATGCAAAATATTTTATGTGAAACCGCCTGCAGGCGGTTTTGTCGTTTATGGAGCATGACGAATGGGTAAAGGCAGCAGTAAGGGGCATACTCCGCGCGAAGCGAAGGACAACCTGAAGTCCACGCAGTTGCTGAGTGTGATCGATGCCATCAGCGAAGGGCCGATTGAAGGTCCGGTGGATGGATTAAAAAGCGTGCTGCTGAACAGTACGCCAGTGCTGGACAGTGAGGGGAATACCAACATCTCCGGCGTCACGGTGGTGTTCCGGGCCGGTGAGCAGGAGCAGACACCGCCGGAGGGATTTGAATCCTCCGGCTCCGAGACGGTGCTGGGTACGGAAGTGAAATACGACACGCCGATCACCCGGACCATCACGTCGGCAAACATTGACCGACTGCGTGTTACCTTCGGCGTGCAGGCACTGGTGGAAACCACCTCAAAGGGGGACAGGAATCCGTCGGAAGTCCGCCTGCTGGTTCAGATACAGCGTAATGGTGGCTGGGTGACGGAAAAAGACATCACCATTAAAGGCAAAACCACCTCACAGTATCTGGCCTCGGTGGTGGTGGGTAACCTGCCGCCGCGCCCGTTCAGTATACGGATGCGCAGGATGACGCCGGACAGCACCACAGACCAGCTGCAGAACAAAACGCTCTGGTCGTCATACACCGAAATCATCGATGTGAAACAGTGCTACCCGAACACGGCACTGGTCGGTGTGCAGGTGGACTCGGAGCAGTTCGGCAGCCAGCAGGTGAGCCGTAATTATCATCTGCGCGGGCGTATTCTGCAGGTGCCGTCGAATTATAACCCGCAGACGCGGCAATACAGCGGTATCTGGGACGGAACGTTTAAACCGGCATACAGCAACAACATGGCCTGGTGTATGTGGGATATGCTGACCCATCCGCGCTACGGCATGGGGAAACGTCTTGGTGCGGCGGATGTAGATAAATGGGCGCTGTATGTCATCGGCCAGTACTGCGACCAGTCGGTGCCGGACGGCTTTGGCGGCACGGAGCCGCGCATCACCTGTAACGCTTACCTGACCACACAACGTAAGGCGTGGGATGTGCTCAGTGATTTCTGCTCGGCGATGCGCTGTATGCCGGTATGGAACGGGCAGACGCTGACGTTCGTGCAGGACCGGCCATCGGATAAGGTGTGGACCTATAACCGCAGTAATGTGGTGATGCCGGATGATGGCGCGCCGTTCCGCTACAGCTTCAGCGCTCTGAAGGACCGCCATAATGCCGTTGAGGTGAACTGGATTGACCCGAACAACGGCTGGGAGACGGCGACAGAGCTTGTTGAAGATACGCAGGCCATTGCCCGTTACGGTCGTAACGTCACGAAGATGGATGCCTTTGGCTGTACCAGCCGGGGGCAGGCGCACCGCGCCGGGCTGTGGCTGATTAAAACGGAACTGCTGGAAACGCAGACCGTGGACTTCAGCGTGGGCGCAGAAGGGCTTCGCCATGTACCGGGCGATGTCATTGAAATCTGCGATGATGACTATGCGGGCATCAGCATCGGCGGGCGTGTGCTGGCGGTGAACAGCCAGACCCGGACGCTGACGCTCGACCGTGAAATCACGCTGCCATCCTCCGGTACCACGCTGATAAGCCTGGTTGACGGAAGTGGTAATCCGGTCAGCGTGGAGGTTCAGTCCGTCACCGACGGACTTAAGGTGAAAGTGAACCGGGTTCCTGACGGCGTTGCAGAATACAGTGTGTGGGGGCTGAAGTTGCCGACGTTGCGTCAGCGCCTGTTCCGCTGTGTGAGTATCCGTGAGAACGATGACGGCACGTATGCCATCACTGCCGTGCAGCATGTACCGGAAAAAGAAGCCATCGTGGATAACGGGGCGCACTTTGACGGCGACCAGAGCGGCACGGTGAATGGTGTCACGCCGCCAGCGGTGCAGCACCTGACCGCCGAAGTCACCGCAGACAGCGGGGAATATCAGGTGCTGGCGCGCTGGGACACGCCGAAGGTGGTGAAGGGCGTGAGCTTCCTGCTCCGTCTGACCGTAACAGCGGATGACGGCAGTGAGCGGCTGGTCAGCACGGCCCGGACGGCGGAAACCACTTACCGCTTCAGGCAGCTGGCGCTGGGGCGTTACACGCTGACGGTCCGGGCGGTAAATGCCCGGGGACAGCAGGGCGATCCGGCGTCGGTATCGTTCCGGATTAACGCACCTGCAAAACCCGCCACCATTGAGCTGACGCCGGGGTATTTTCAGATAACGGCGGTCCCGCGTCTTGCGGTGTATGACCCGACGGTGCAGTTTGAGTTCTGGTTTTCGGAAAAACGCATCACGAACACAGCACAGGTGGAAAAATCTGCCCGTTATCTGGGGACCGGCAGTCAGTGGACTGTCCAGGGGAGCCGGATTAAGCCGGGGACGGATTTCTGGTTTTACGTGCGAAGCGTCAACCTGGTGGGAAAATCTGCTTTTGTGGAAGCCAGCGGGCAGCCCAGCAATGATGGTGAAGGGTATCTGGAAATTTTCCGGGGGCTGATAGATGAGACGCTTCTGGGGCAGGCACTGAAAGAGCGCATTGATGCTTCAGCGCTGCGTACGGAGGTCACGCAACTGGAAGAAGATATCCGTCAGCGGATGGACACGGATATCGCAGAAGTGACCCGGAAAATCGGGAAGGCGGAAAACAGCCTCACGCAGCTGGTTGCGAAAAAGAATGAGGACCAGACACTGGCCATCGCGCAGGTGAGCCAGAAAGTGGACCGGGTGAGCAGTGAAATCTCACAGACTGTCAGCCAGGGGCAGTCAGAAAACGCCCGACAGATAGCACAGGTCCGCCAGTACGTGGATAAAAAAGGGAGTGAAATTACCTCGACCACGGATAAAAAGCTGGGTGACCAGGCCGTGACCATACAGCAAATCCAGCGGGTTCAGTCAGACACGCGCAATGAGCTGAATGCCATGTATATGCTGAAGGTGCAGAAAACAAAAAACGGTATTCCCTATGTGGCCGGGATTGGCGCGGGGATTGAGGATGTTGATGGTCAGACCCTGAGTAACATTCTGCTGCAGGCCGATCGCATTGCGATGATTACCCCGGAGAACGGCAACACCACGCCGCTGTTTGTGGCGCAGGGGAATCAGCTGTTCATGAACGACGTGTTCCTGAAGCGACTGTTTGCGGTGAGCATCACGTCATCCGGCAATCCTCCGACGTTTTCCCTGACGCCGGATGGCAGGCTGACAGCCCGCAATGCGGATATCAGTGGAGCCATCACGGCGAATACCGGCACGCTCAATAATGTCACTATTAACGAGAACTGTGTCATCAGAGGGAAACTGTCTGCAAACCAGATTGAAGGCGATCTCGTTAAAACAGTGGGTAAGGCTTTCCCCCGTGACTCCCGTGCACCGGAGCGTTGGCCATCAGGAACCATTACCGTCAGGGTTTATGACGATCAGCCGTTTAACCGGCAGATTGTTATTCCGGCGGTGGCTTTCAGCGGTGCCAGACATGAGCGGGAGAACAGCGATACTTATTCGTCATGCCGCCTGATAGTACGGAAAAACGGTGCTGAAATTTATAACCGTACAGCGCTGGATAATACGCTGATTTACAGTGGTGTTATTGATATGCCTGCTGGTCGCGGCCACATGACGCTGGAGTTTTCTGTATCAGCATGGTGGGTAAATGGCTGGTATCCCACAGCAAGTATCAGCGATTTGCTGGTTGTTGTGATGAAGAAAGCCACTGCAGGCATCACGATTAGCTGAATTTTATAACCCCAATACGGGCGCCAGAAATGGTGCCTTTTTTATTGCAGAAAAGCGAGAGGTAATTATGCGTAAAGTTTGTGCAGCCATTTTGTCCGCAGCCATCTGTCTGTCCGTATCCGGTGCGCCTGCATGGGCGTCTGAACATCAGTCCACACTGAGCACAGGGTATCTTCATGCCCGTACGAACGCTCCCGGCAGCGATAATCTGAACGGGATTAACGTGAAATACCGTTATGAGTTTACGGACACGCTGGGGCTGATTACGTCCTTCAGTTATGCCAATGCTGAGGATGAGCAAAAAACGCGCTACAGCGATACCCGCTGGCATGAAGATTCCGTGCGTAACCGCTGGTTCAGCGTGATGGCGGGGCCGTCTGTGCGCGTGAATGAATGGTTCAGCGCGTATGCGATGGCGGGTGTGGCTTACAACCGTGTGTCGACTTTCTCCGGGGATTATCTCCGCGTAACTGACAACAAGGGGAAAACGCACGATGTGCTGACCGGAAGTGATGACGGTCGCCACAGCAACACGTCTCTGGCGTGGGGGGCTGGCGTGCAGTTTAACCCGACCGAATCCGTGGCCATTGACCTTGCTTATGAAGGTTCCGGCAGTGGTGACTGGCGCACTGACGGTTTCATCGTGGGTGTCGGTTATAAATTCTGATTAGCCAGGTAACACAGTGTTATGACAGCCCGCCGGTTCAGGCGGGCTTTTTTGTGGAGTGGATATGGCAGCAGTAAAAATCTCAGGTGTGCTGAAAGATGGTGCGGGAAAACCAATACAGAACTGCACTATTCAACTGAAGGCAAAGCGTAACAGCACCACGGTACTGGTGAACACGGTGGCTTCTGAAAATCCGGATGAAGCCGGACGTTACAGCATGGATGTTGAGCATGGTCAGTACAGCGTCACCCTGCTGGTTGAAGGTTTTCCGCCTTCACATGCCGGGACCATTACCGTCTATGAAGGTTCCAGACCAGGTACGCTGAATGATTTTCTCGGTGCCATGACGGAAGATGATGTCATGCCGGAGGCACTGCGCCGCTTTGAGCAGATGGTGGAAGAGGTGTCACGTAACGCCTCCGCGGTTGCACAGAATACGGCAGCCGCGAAAAAATCAGCCAGCGATGCCAGTGCATCAGCCAGCGAGGCGGCAACTCATGCAACCGATGCTGCAGCCTCAGCACGTGCCGCCAGCACGTCAGCCGGACAGGCCGCGTCGTCGGCTCAGTCAGCGTCTTCCAGCGCAGGAACGGCATCGACAAAGGCCCGTGAAGCAGCAAAAAGTGCTGCTGCTGCAGAGTCATCAAAAAGCGCGGCAGCTACCAGCGCCAGTGCCGCGAAAACGTCAGAAACGAATGCCGCAGCATCACAAAAATCGGCAGCCACTTCTGCATCCACAGCGACCACGAAGGCGTCAGAAGCTGCCACCTCGGCACGGGGTGCGGCGGCCTCAAAAGAGGCAGCGAAATCTTCAGAAACGAATGCATCATCAAGTGCCAGTAGTGCAGCTTCCTCGGCAACGGCGGCAGGAAATTCCGCGAAGGCGGCAAAAACGTCCGAGACGAACGCCAGGTCTTCTGAAACAGCAGCGGGACAGAGCGCCTCAGCTGCGGCAGGTTCAAAAACAGCGGCTGCATTATCTGCCAGTGCCGCGTCAACAAGTGCCGGGCAGGCCTCAGCCAGAGCCACTGCCGCCGGAAAATCGGCAGAAAGTGCCGCATCGTCTGCTTCAACAGCCACAACGAAGGCTGGCGAAGCCGCTGAACAGGCCAGCGCAGCAGCGAGGTCTGCATCCGCAGCGAAGACATCCGAAACGAACGCGAAAGCCTCGGAAACCAGTGCAGAATCCTCAAAAATGGCAGCTGCATCGTCCGCCAGTTCGGCGGCGTCATCGGCATCATCTGCGTCTGCTTCAAAAGATGAGGCGAGCAGACAGGCATCAGCAGCGAAAGGCAGCGCCACGACGGCATCCACGAAGGCGACAGAGGCAGCTGGCAGTGCGACGGCAGCAGCTCAGAGCAAAAGTACGGCGGAATCTGCAGCAACGCGCGCTGAGACAGCGGCAAAACGGGCAGAGGATATTGCATCCGCCGTGGCGCTTGAGGATGCGAGCACGACGAAAAAGGGGATAGTACAGCTCAGCAGTGCGACCAACAGCACTTCCGAGTCACTGGCGGCAACGCCAAAAGCCGTTAAGGCCGCGTATGACCTGGCTAACGGGAAATACACCGCACAGGATGCAACGACAGCACAGAAAGGGATAATCCAGCTAAGCAGCGCGACCAACAGCACGTCTGAAACGCTGGCGGCAACGCCGAAAGCGGTTAAGGCCGCATATGACCTTGCTAACGGAAAATATACCGCTCAGGACGCCAGCACGGGGAGAAAAGGTCTTGTTCAGCTCAGTAGTGCCATAAACAGCGAATCTGAGACGCTCGCAGCAACGCCAAAGGCGGTTAAGACAGCATATGACCTTGCTAATGGCAAATACACTGCACAGGACGCCACCACGGCACGAAAAGGGATTGTTCAGTTAAGCAGCGCCACTAACAGCGATTCTGAAACACTTGCCGCGACTCCAAAAGCGGTTAAAGCCGCGAATGACAATGCAAACGGGCGCGTTCCTGGTGAGCGTAAGGTCAATGGCAAACCGCTGACCAATGATGTCAATATTACATCGCAGGATATTTTTAACGGTCAGAGTATTGGGATTGGTGCAAACAAGAATCTGGATAATTACAAAACGCCGGGACTGTACCATCAGCCAATGAATGCGAATACAAGCGCATCGCTGAAATACCCGGAGAATCTTGCAGGTACTCTGGTTGTGCTTAGAAATGCCGGAATAACACAAATTTACTATGTCTATAACACATCAAGAAGCTATACCCGCAGCCAGTATTCAACGGGTGGCTGGACACCATGGACACCGCAGGATTCATTTCCGGTAGGTGCTCCAATCCCGTGGCCTTCTGATTCAGTACCTACAGGCTATGCCCTGATGCAGGGGCAGACTTTTGATAAAGCAGCCTATCCCCTGCTTGCAGTAGCTTATCCGTCAGGGGTGATTCCAGATATGCGCGGCTGGACAATCAAGGGCAAACCCGCCAGAGGCCGGGCCGTATTGTCTCAGGAACAGGACGGCATTAAATCGCACACCCACAGCGCCAGCGCATCCAGTACGGATTTGGGGACGAAAACCACATCGTCATTTGATTACGGCACTAAATCCACGAATAACACCGGGGCGCATACGCACAGTCTGAGTGGCTCTACGGGGTCTGCCGGTGTTCATACTCATGGTAATGGTATTCGTTGGCCAGGAGGCGGCGGTTCTGCGTTAGCATTTTATGATGGCGGTGGGTTCACTTATGTCCAGAATTCACAGTATCAAGTAAGACCGGAGACTTCTTCCAGTAGATCGTATTATCAACGTATTCAGACACAGTCAGCAGGTGCTCATACCCACTCGCTGTCTGGTACTGCAGCAAATGCTGGTGCACATGCACATACTGTCGGTATTGGTGCTCATACGCACTCCGTTGCGATTGGTTCACATGGACACACCATCACCGTTAACGCTGCGGGTAACGCGGAAAACACCGTCAAAAACATCGCATTTAACTATATTGTGAGGCTTGCATAATGGCATTCAGAATGAGTGAACAACCACGGACCATAAAAATTTATAATCTGCTGGCCGGAACTAATGAATTTATTGGTGAAGGTGATGCATACATTCCACCTCATACAGGTCTACCTGCAAACAGTACCGATATTGCACCGCCAGATATTCCGGCAGGCTTCGTGGCTGTTTTCAACGGTGATGATGCATCGTGGCATCTCGTTGAAGATCATCGGGGTAAAACGGTTTATGACGTGGCATCAGGGGACGCGTTATTTATTTCTGAACTCGGTCCGTTACCGGAAAATGTTACTTGGTTGTCGCCGGAAGGGGAATATCAGAAGTGGAACGGTACAGCTTGGGTGAAAGATGCAGAAGCAGAAAAACTATTCCGGATCCGGGAGGCGGAAGAAACAAAAAACAGCCTGATGCAGGTAGCCAGTGAGCATATTGCGCCGCTTCAGGATGCTGCAGATCTGGAAATCGCAACGGAGGAAGAAACCTCGTTGCTGGAAGCCTGGAAAAAGTATCGGGTGTTGCTGAACCGTGTTGATACATCACTATCTCCAGATATCGAGTGGCCAAGTCAACCATAAATCAATATCCCCTGCAATGCAGGGGATAGTTCTTAATTATCAGTAGATTGTTCCTCTAGTAACAACTCAATTCTGCTTAGTATTTCTTTAGATATTTTGCGGCTATCAATTTTTATAGTTACAAAATTACCTTTATATCTGGCCGTGATCCCTTCCCCATATTTTTTCTCGTCTTTTGTTTTTTCCTCGCCGCCAACCAGAACAGAGTCAGATAATATTTGTATAATCCGTGAAGCTTCTAAATCCTCGCCGTTTTTTTTAATTGCCAGAAGATGATGAGCAGCATTGCTCATGGCAGCCATGTTTTTTTTGTAAACCTTAAACAAAGAATCTCCAGCACGAGCTGACAGTTCTCCTGGATGATTGAAGATAGCTAATATATCTTTTGGTAGACCAGCTGTATTAATACAGCGAGTGATAATATTTCTATCTATATTTTCAGCCTCGGCTAATGCTTTAACGTTACCATCAAAGTCATTTAGCTTGCGTAAGTATCTCTTTCCTCTTTCGTATGCACTAATAGGCCTATAATCGTTACCAATTTGGGATAACCAATGCATCTGTTCATCGTCGAGATCACCAATTAAGACGCGATAGTCACATCCTGTTAATATCGCTGCTTTTCTTCTACGTGAGCCGTCAGCGACTTCAACGATTCCAGATACTTTTCTGGCGAAAGCTGGATTTTGTTGTCCAGACGTTAGAAAAGATGGGATTAAATCGGCTAGAGAGGATTCATTTAATAAATCTTGATCGCGTTCATTACCTAGCCATACCATTGTTGCCATTTCAACTTTATCTGCGGGAATTGTCTCTAACTTAAAGTTAACATTACGTCCGCATACTGGCAAAGTTATGCTGTTACCGGTTAATGAACTCAGTTGACGTTTTAAATCACCAACCATAGGTGATACGGGCTGATGTTCAGGGGCATGATGATTATTACTCATAATGCGATTAATATCTGGAGCATTTTTTAGAAGAGAGCGCTGTTTCATTATTCGTTCTCCCAGCGAGGTTTTATTAGATCATCAAAAATTTCTCGGCAAACAGGGTCCCATATAGAAACAGCATTTCTCCATGCATTCAATGTTGAACGTTGGTTTGCTGCTTGTTCAAATACTGTTCTCATTTTTATCTGGCCTTTACCTACTTCATCGGTAACGCGTACAACCTGACGTAATACCATTGATCCCCATGTATTTCTTATTTGTTCTTCCATCCATCGTGATTGATTCCCTGTAGTGAGACTATATTTAGTCAGAAGTAAGCGAACGGTTGGCTCAAATCCACCTAGGTCAACGCTTTCCAATAGATCGAGAAGCATTGTGAAAAACTGTAGAACAGAAGCGTAATCAAATAATTCTGCAGGTGTAGCAACAACAATAACGTCAGCGGCACAAACAACGTTAATGGTTCCTGTACCGAGGTTCGGAGCACTATCTATAACGATAACATCGTAGTTATCCCAAACGGATTCAATAGCTGCGCGCAGCATAAGGTGTGGAGGATGAGGCAATTTACCCTGAGCATGATATTGCATGAGATCTGTTTCTATACGATGTAAAGCTAGGCAGCTAGGGATAATGTCTAGCCCAGGCCAACATGTTGGCTTTATAGCATATTCAGCGTTATCGCGTTCTCCTAAGTAAAATGGCAGTAAAGTATCCTCGGCATGGATATGTAAATCAGGAACATAACCGTGATACATAGAGGCTGTGCCTTGAGGATCGTTACCTTCAACCAAAAGAACACGATGACCTTGTAATGCTAACCATTGAGCTTGATGTACCGCAGACGATGTTTTATAAACGCCGCCTTTGTGTGACATAACGGCAAGCACAACAGGGTTTTTATCTTGTGGTCGTTGGTTTGGGTTGCCAAAAACTGCTCGCATACTGTTGATTTGATCTATGGTATAACCAGCACGACGTTCAATTCTTCCTCTCATTTCAAAGTCAGGTGCAGGTAAACGCCCGCTCTTCTCAGCATCTCTAATTGCTTGAGGAGTTACACCAATTAAATCTGCTACTTCAGTTATACCCCATCGGCGGGTGATACGCCGAGCTTCAGGACTATCATCACCGAATTGAGCGATAGCAATTGCTTGGGTCATTTCTTGACCTCTCGTAACACAATCTTGCAATAACTTTTTCAAAGACATACTGTCATCTCCAGCTTGTAACTTTGCTTAATAATTAAATCTTTGCTTATTTCTAGCAAATTTGCATGAAAAAGGCAAAGCAAAACAAAAAACGCAAAGGCGAATATTTGAGCTAAATCATCTTTTGTTCCCCTCCCGAAATGCATAAAACGAACAACAATATAATCATAACTAATTGATATTTATTACCTTTTCTAAGAAAGGAAATCATATAAAACTAGAGAAACATGATAAGAATCATCAATGAGATACGTTTTCTATATTAGTTATCCCAACCTTACCAACATAAGAACACAAACAGAGAACATAAAAACAAAGTAATAATACAAACACAATAAAGAACATAAATAAAGAATTAAAACAAATGTTAAATAAAACAGTACGCAAACTGAGAACATTACATCAAACAAGAACACTAATCAAGAACATAGCGAAACATAATTCCCCATTATACGCGCGTATAATGGGGAATTATGTTTCGCT
>JAERMT010000142.1_pt1 | contig 45425 bp, 28 predicted proteins | sample 9267081 | NCBI WGS metagenome assembly JAERMT01 (sample SAMN17071939, study PRJNA684904) | human gut metagenome | isolation source: diarrhea sample from child under the age of five | host: Homo sapiens | place: South Africa: Mafikeng, Mafikeng Provincial Hospital | collected 2019-09
GTTATCATGATCCCGCTTGTAAAAATGTATGGTTCAGGACTTGGACTTACCAACAATATCTGGTTGGTAACTTTCCTTCACATCGGACTGAATATTCCGTCCCCGACCTTCCTTTACAGCGGATTTATTACCGGTGTTCCGGTAGAGCTTGACGAGGCAGCTCTTATCGACGGAGCTTCCCCTGAGAGAACCTTCTTCAGCATCATTTTCCCGCTGCTGAAACCGATCACCATGACAAACGTGGTATTCGTAGCATTATCCATCTGGAATGACTATATCCTGGCAAGTACCCTGCTTTCTATGAAGGAAGTGAAGACTTTGCCTCTGATGACATACGCATTCCTTACAACGAAATCTGCTGACTATGCCCCAATGATGGCTGGTCTGGTTCTGACCATGCTTCCGGTTATGATCCTGTATCTGTTCGGACAGCGTTACATCATCGAAGGTATTGTGGCAGGAAGTGTTAAAGGTTGATTCAAATGGAAAATTATCAAATTCGTAAAATTGACAATCATACCTGGCAGCTTGAGGATCCTTTCCGTACCTATCTGTATCTGTTGGAAGGGGAAAAAGAAGCGCTGCTTATTGATGCCGGAAATGGTTTTTCCGGCTTGAAGGAAGTGGTCGCTTCCCTCACTGACAAGCCGGTAACTGTAGCTCTCACCCATGGTCATTTCGACCATACAGGGGCTGCGGCTGAATTTGGGAAATGTCTGATCCATAAGGCAGACGTGCCGGTGCTTTCCCAGGGCTTTGACAGAGAAACACGTAAATATCAGGTGAAAAGGTTCAGCGAGATTTTTGATCTCACATTACCTGACGAGGAGATTACATATCTTGTGAATGCAAGAGAGCCTGAGAATCTGGAATATCTTACGGAAGGTCAGAAAATCGATCTGGGAAACCGGGTTCTGGAAGTAATTGAAACACCAGGACACACCCATGGCTGTGTATGTTTTCTGGATGTGACAAATGGCTGTCTGTTTGCCGGTGATACAGGATGTAACCGGGAAATTCTGGTATACTTCGACCATTCTGCTACTGTAGAAGACGTGAAGCTTTCAGATGAGAAACTGTTGGCAAGAAAAGCAGAATACACCCAGATTTGGCCGGGACATCATGAGTGCCCTATGGACGCCTCCTGTCTGGAGGATTACCGCAAGGCCGCAGAGGATATCCTGGAAAATCCTGGAATCGGTGAGAAAATACCGCTTGATAAGGGATATAAAATTTTATATAATTATCATACCATAGGAATTTCTTATACAGAGGCACATATTCACCGATAACGGATTTATTGCTGTTTACTGGTTACTGTTCACTGGTAACATTCCGCGAGGTGTTTTTTGTGAACAAAGTTCACAGAAAACCCGAGAATTAAGTTTGCGCAGCAAACGCTGCTTCTTGTGCTTGTCGCAAGAAGGTTTGTCTTTCTGTGCATTGCGAAGCGTGTTACTGTGAACGGAGTGAACAGTAATGAGAATATATCTGCCTGCACAGGTATTACCATGAACGAAAAGGAGGTGCCGCACAATCCAGCCAATGAGGATTATGGATTATGCAGTGCCTCTATTTTTTCGCAAGCAGCGGAGCAATCCGTAGATATTTCACGCAGATGAGAAAGGATAATTACATGATAAAACGAGACTTGAAAGACAACTTTCAGATATCCATCAGCGGTCAGGATACCTGGTATGGTATGAGTGTGCCCGGCTCCGCTATGGATACTTTTTGCAAAGAAGGAATTCTTCCAGATCCATATTATGGAATGAATGAGTACAAATGGACAGAATTCTGGAAAAATAATTTTGACATCAGAAGCACCTTTTCCGTAAGCGCAGAAGAGATTGACAGCGAGGAGATTCTTCTTACCTTCTACGGAATTGATACTGTAGCAGATGTCTTTTTAAATGGAAAGAAGCTTGGACATACTGAGAATATGCACCGTACCTGGGTCTATCAGGTGAAAGAGCTGGTAAAAGAAGGGGAGAACCTTCTGGAACTCCATATCGCCTCCCCGGTAAAATTTATTGAGGCTTACAAGCCGGAGAAAGGAAGAGAGATTCATCTTACCAACACCGGAACTACTCCTGGAAGCCAGTACATTCGTAAAGCACACTCCATGTTTGGCTGGGATTGGGGCCCAAAGCTTCCAGATGCCGGACTTTTCCGCGGTGTGGAGCTTTGCTGCTTTGATACTGCAAGACTGGGTGAATCCCTGATCCGTCAGGAGCATGTGGACGGAGCAGTGACACTTCATATTGGAAGTGAAATTGAGAAAGCAGATGGACAGGTTGTAAAAGCTGGAAATACTGCTATGCAGTCAAATGAAAATTCAGCAGCACAGCCAGAAGCTGGCGACAGCGCACAGCCCGGAGTCAGCGGCTTACAGCTTTTCTACGAACTTCGTGATCCATCCGGCGCTCTCCTCTACACCGGTACCGACTCTGATATAAAAGTAACAAACCCTGCTTTGTGGTGGCCAAACGGTTACGGCAAACAGCCTTTATACACCCTGACGATCCAGCTGAAAGCCGGCGAGACTGTTCTTGATACCAGGGAGTACCGCATCGGTCTGCGAACAGTCACGGTATCCCGTGAGGATGACCAGTGGGGCCAGGAATTTGCTATCATGGTAAACGGCGTAAAGATTTTTGCCCGAGGTGCAGATTATATTCCGGATGACTGCTTCTACCCAAGAATTACCAGAGAAATCCTGGAGCGCGATGTAAAAGCCTGTGTATTTGCAAACTTTAACTGTCTTCGCGTATGGGGCGGCGGATATTACCCATCCGACGAATTCTACGATCTCTGCGATGAATACGGAATTCTCCTTTGGGAAGATCTGATGTATGCCTGCAACATTTACGACGTAACACCGGACTTTGCAGAGAATATTGCAATTGAAGCAAAAGACAATATCCTCCGTTTCCGCAATCACGCCTGCCTTGGTCTGATCTGTGGAAACAATGAGCTGGAATGCGCATGGACAGACTGGAAGGATGCTCAGGGACATGCACCGTCTCTTAAGAGAGACTACCTGTATCAGTTCGAATTCCTCCTTGCAGATGTGGTAAAAGAAAACGCACCAGATGCATTCTACTGGCCGTCTTCCCCGTCATCAGGAGGAAGCTTCGACAATCCATGTGATGAGAACCGCGGCGATTGCCATTACTGGGATGTATGGCATGGTCAGAAACCATTCAGTGAGTACATGAAGCACTATTTCCGCTTCTGCTCCGAGTTCGGTTTCCAGTCCCTTCCATCTATCAAGACAGTAGAGACCTTTACTGAGGAAAAAGACCGAAACCTTTTCTCCAGAGTTATGGAGAGCCATCAGAAAAACCCGGCAGCAAACGGCAAGATCCTGTATTATTTATCCGAGACCTTCCGCTACCCGAAAGACCTGGAAAGCCTGATCTTCTTAAGCCAGATCCTTCAGGGATACGCCATGAAGGAAGCGACGGAGCATTGGAGAAGAAACCGCGGCAGATGTATGGGAAGTATTTACTGGCAGTTCAATGATAACTGGCCGGTTGCGTCCTGGTCCAGTATGGACTATTACGGAAGATACAAGGCCCTCCATTATATGGCAAAAGGCTTCTGCGACAATGTGGCAGGAAGCATTGAGAAAAAAGAGACTCACATGGGCTTCTGGATTTCAAACGAGACACTTGACCCGGTAACGGTAAAAGCGAAAATCGCTGTGAAAACACTGGATTTCCAGGTGATCGAGGAGCAGGAAGTATCCAAAGAAGTACCTGCACTCAGTGCGGAATGCCTGTTTGAGAAAGAATACAAGGAATTGATCGCAGGTCGTGATGACAGCGTATTCTTTGTTGCTGAATATGAGTATGAACAGAATGGACAGAAGGTTTCCAAGAAAGAATTTGAGACATTTGTCCCAGTCAAATATCTGGAACTGAAAGATCCTGCATTTAAGGTAACTGAGAATGCAGACGGAAGCGTTTCCATTCAGACAGATACTTTTGTTCCGTATTGCATGCTAGAGGGAATCAGCGCGGATACCATCTGGAACGAGAATGTGGTTGCATTTACAGACAAGGAAGCAGTCACACTTGTGCCGGTAAAAGACCAGAAGATTTCCAAAGACGGCGTTCGGATTTACGATATTTATCATACATATCATTAATAAAGTGCGTCCGAAAATAGTAGTACATACGAATCGCATTCCGCATCAAAACGTCAGATACTTAATTTTTGCTGGCAGACAGAAGTTTGTGGAAATCACACATAATAGAGAAAGGAATTACACCATGGGATTTAAGAAAGATTTTATCTGGGGCGGTGCAACCGCTTCCTACCAGGTAGAAGGCGCTGCTTATGAAGACGGAAAAGGCCTGAACATCTGGGATATTTTCTGCAAAGACGGTGGACACATTTATGAGAACCAGACAGGCGATGTAGCCTGCGACCAGTATCACCGCTACAAAGAAGACGTTCAGATCATGAAAGAAATGGGCATGAAAGCATACCGCTTTTCTCTTTCCTGGGCGCGCATCATGCCGGAAGGCACAGGCGCAGTCAATGAAAAAGGTTTGGAATACTACGACAACCTGATCAATGAACTTCTGGACAACGGAATTGAGCCATTTGTTACCTTATATCACTGGGATCTTCCATACGCTCTTCATTTACAGGGCGGCTGGATGAATCCAAATTCTCCATCCTGGTTTTACGAGTATGCAAAAGTAGTGGCAGAGCATTTCTCAGACCGGGTAAAGAATTTCTTCACCATCAATGAGCCACAGTGCGTAGTTGGCCTTGGATATCAGACCGGTGAGCATGCACCAGGCCTGAAGGTTGGTCCATCCGATTATTTCCGTATCTGGCACAACGTACTGAAAGCCCATGGCCGTGCAGTAGAAGCGCTTCGTGAGTTCAGCAAACAGCCTGTAAAGATCAGCATGGCACCATGTGGAGCCCTTTATGTTCCGGAGACAGACAAGCCGGAAGACATTGAAGCCGCAAGAAAAGCAAACTTCAGTCTCCCGGAGAACTCCATCGGAGCCTGCAGCTGGGACGTTGCTCTTTGCTGTGACCCGGTTTATCTGGGACAGTATCCGGAGGATATCTTAAAAGAATTCGGACAGTTTTTCCCGAAAGTAACAGATGCCGATATGAAGCTGATTTCACAGCCACTTGATTTCTACGGACAGAACATTTACAATGCCGTAACCGTTCGTGCCGGTGAGGATGGAAAAGCAGTCCGCGTAGCACGTTACGATGGATTCCCACAGACTGCAATTGGCTGGCCGGTAACTCCGGAGGTTCTGTACTGGGCGCCAAAATTTATGCAGGAGCGTTATAAGAAGCCGTTTATGATCACAGAAAATGGCATGGCTTCCCATGACTGGGTAGGTGTGGACGGAAAGGTTCACGACCAGGCCCGCGTAGATTTTATGGCTCGTTATCTTGGTGCTTACAAGCGTGCAGCTGAGGACGGTGTGGATCTGGCAGGATATTTCGCATGGTCTGTAATGGACAATTTCGAGTGGGCATACGGATATTCCCAGAGATTCGGACTTGTTTACACAGACTACAATACACAGAAGCGGACCTGGAAGGATTCCGCATATTTCTACAAAAATATTATCGAAACAAACGGAGAGAATCTGTAATTCAGGAGGTTGACCATGGCAAATCAGAGGGGCAGAAAGAAATGTGTAGCAGCAGACACAAAGAGCCTGTATGAGATCAGATTTGAAAAAAAGGTGGATGAACTGCGCTGGCTTTACATGGAGCTTTATGGAAATGACTCCATGTTTGCAGAATTATGTGACCAGATGAAGTCCTTCTACCAGCAGCGTGAGGATGCGCTGAAAGCACTTGATGAGAAGAGAGAGGCAGACCCGGAATGGTACAAGAAAAATGACATGCTGGGTATGATGTTTTATATTGACAATTTCGCCGGAAATATGAAAGGCGTGGAAGGCAAGCTGGATTATCTGGAAAAAAATAATGTGAACTATATTCACTTTATGCCATTTCTGGAGACACCGAAAGGACGATCCGATGGCGGCTATGCAGTAGCTGATTTCCGCAAGGTGCAGGAAAATCTTGGCACCATGGATGACCTGAAGGAGCTGACTGGAGCCTGCCATAAGAAGGGAATCAGCGTGTGCATGGATTTTGTCATGAACCATACTTCTGAGGACCATGAATGGGCAAAAAAAGCCCGCCAGGGTGACGGGGAGTACATGAGCAGATACTTCTTTTTCGACAATCCGTACCTTCCTTCTCTTTATGAGAAAACCGTACCGCAGGTATTTCCAACCACAGCGCCAGGCAATTTTACCTGGCTTCCGGAAATCGGCCATTATGTTATGACGACCTTCTATCCATACCAGTGGGATCTGAATTACAAGAACCCGCGGGTATTTAACGAGATGATGTATAACTTCCTTTTCCTGGCAAATAAGGGAATCGACATTATCCGTATTGATGCAGTTCCGTACATCTGGAAGGAACTGAATACCTCCTGCCGTAATCTGCCGCAGGTGCATACCATTGTGCGTATGATGCGTCTGATCGGTGAAATCGTCTGCCCGGGAATCCTTCTTCTGGGTGAGGTTGTTATGGAGCCGGAGAAGGTTGTGCCTTACTTCGGAACGGTTGAGAAACCAGAATGTCACATGCTTTACAACGTAACCACAATGGCAACCACCTGGCACACCGTTGCTACCAGAGATGTCCGTCTCTTGAAAAAACAGCTGGACATTGTGAACGGTCTGCCGAAGGATTATGTATTCCTGAACTACCTGCGCTGCCATGATGATATCGGCTGGGGACTGGATTATGCAACTCTTCAGCAGGAGGGTATTGAGGAGCGTGCACATAAGAAATACCTGAACGATTATTTCCAGGGCTTTGCAGGAGACAGCAACAGCCGCGGCGTGCTTTACAACGAAGATCCGGTTACCGGTGATGCAAGATTCTGTGGCACTACAGCCTCCATGTGCGGTATTGAGAAAGCTGGCTTCGAGAAGGATAAAGTGGCGATGAAGAAAGCCATTCAGATGGATGTAATGCTTCACGCTTACATGTTTATGCAGTCCGGAATCCCGGTTCTTTACAGCGGAGATGAGATCGGACAGGTAAACGATTATTCTTACAAAAATGACCCTGACAAGGCTCCGGATTCCCGTTACATCCACAGAGGCGCTATGCACTGGGACCGCGCTGCGAAGTGCGATAATCCGAGAACTGTGGAAGGCCAGTTATTCAGACAGCTGAATAAGCTGGAGAAGATCCGTAAGTCCGAGAAAGCGTTTATGACAAATGCGGACACCTGGACGGTTGAAACCTGGGATAACAGCGTCCTTTGTATCGGACGCTATTATGACGGAGATAAGATCTACGGTCTGTTTAACTTCAGTGAGTTTGACAAAACCGCATGGATCAATGAGAGAGACGGTCTGTATAAAGACCTGATCACTGGCAAGGTGATGGAAGCTGCGGGTGTGAATATCCCGGCTTATGGATTCTACTGGCTGAAAAAGCAGTAAAGCGTCACGAAATGGAAATACAGATTCTATAATGAATTTAATCATCTAAAAATACTTAAAATTGTAAATTGCTGTCAATTCGTCGCCTGATATCTGAACTGAAAAGTTGTTGTTGGCTGTTTTTTGTGGACGTGTATTCTGAGCGGCGGACTGACTAAGCAATTCGTATATTTGAGAGGATACACATATGTTTGAGAATAATCTGTGGACGATGGAACCAGTTGGCAGACCGGAGAACACCATCCAGGGTGATAAATACCGCTTCACTCTGCTGACTCCCTGCCTGATCCGAATGGAATACAGGGAAGACGGCAAATTCGAAGACCGTCCAACCCAGATCGTATGGAACCGTAAATTTGATCCAGTGGAGTTTCGCATTGAGAAAAAGGGGGAAGGCTTCGAGCTTTTTACCGACAGAATGCACGTCATCTACGCTGGCGGACCTTTTACCAAAAACAGTCTGAATTTAAACGCAGTAGGCGGTCAGAACGCCTATGGTGCAGTATGGTATTATGGGGAAAAAGGTGACAATCTTGGCGGAACCGCAAGAACTTTGGATGAGGTAGATGGGGAATGCCCGCTCCAGGAGGGAATTATGTCCAGAAGTGGCTGCTCTCAGATTGATGACAGCCATTCTCTGGTGCTGGATGAAAACGGATGGACTCAGGTGCGCACAGGAGATGGGGTGGACATTTATGTTTTCGCTTATGGAAATGATTACAAAGAAGCTTTGAATGATTTTTACCGTCTCACCGGAAAAACGCCTATGCTCCCAAGATATGCCCTTGGAAACTGGTGGAGCCGTTATTACGCTTACACAGAAGACAGCTACAAGGCGCTTGTAACCCGCTTTGAGAAAGAGAAGATCCCATTTTCTGTTGGTGTTCTGGATATGGACTGGCACCTGGTAGAGGAAGTGGACCCAAAATATGGCAGCGGCTGGACTGGATATACCTGGAACAAAAAGTACTATCCGGATCCGGAGCGTTTTATGAACTGGCTTCATGACCATGGAATGAAAATCTCTGTAAACCTTCATCCGGCTGGTGGAATCCGCGCCTTCGAGGAAGCATATCCGGCTATGGCGAAGGAACTGGGAGATGTAGATACCGAACACGAAGCTCCCATCGATTTTGACATCACAAGCCGCAAATTCCTGGAAGCATATTTCAAATGTGTGCTTCATCCAGAGGAAAACAAAGGCGTTGATTTCTGGTGGATCGACTGGCAGCAGGGCAATATCACGAAGGTCCCTGGTCTGGATCCTCTGTGGATGCTGAACCACTATCATTACCTGGACAATGCCCGCGATGGAAAACGTCCTCTTACTTTTTCCAGATATGCAGGACCTGGTTCACACAGATATCCGGTAGGATTTTCCGGCGACAGTATCGTAACCTGGGAGTCCCTGAATTTCCAGCCTTATTTTACCAGCACAGCTTCCAACATTGGATATGGCTGGTGGAGCCACGATATCGGCGGGCATATGCTTGGCTATCGAGACAATGAGCTGGCACTTCGCTGGGTACAGCTTGGCGTATTTTCTCCAATTAACCGTCTGCACAGCAGCAAAAATGAGTTTATGGGAAAAGAACCGTGGCAGTTCCCTATGGAGATCGGTGAGGTTATGAAGGAGTTCTTAAGACTTCGTCACCAGATGCTTCCGTATCTGTATACCATGAACTACAGAGCATATAAAGAGAACACGCCTTTGATTCTGCCAATGTACTACACATATCCGGCAGAGCAGGTGGCTTACACAGTGAAGAATGAATATGAGTATGGAACCGCATTTATTGTAGCGCCTGTTACGGAGAAATCTGTCCAGGGCGTTGGAAGAGCCAGGACTCATGTATGGCTGCCAGAGGGTACTTACATTGATTTCTTCACAGGTCTGGTATACTCCGGCGACAGAGAGATGGATATGTACCGTGACCTTCATTCCATACCGGTTCTGGCGAAAGCAGGTGCCATTGTGCCGATGACTGAGGAAATCTTTGGACAGGAAGCGGCCAGAAATCCGGAAACTATGACCATCCGTGTATACGGCGGTGCAGACGGCAGCTTCCAGCTTTACGAAGACGACAACGAGTCCAACGCTTACCTGAAAGACGAGTGCGTTCTCACAGACATGGATCTGAAGTGGAGCATTGGCCACTTCGTCATCCACAAGGCAGCGGGCAGGCTGGAACTGATCCCGCAGAAGAGAACCTGGACTGTAGAGTTCTGGGGTGTGAAGGACACCGAGGTTACCGTAGAAGTGGAAGGTACAGGGGTAGAAGCTTCTAAAAAGTACGATGAAGCACTTGGCTGCCTGGCGGTAAGTGTTCCGGAAACCTCTGCAACAGCTGAAATCATCATTACTCTGGGAGCTCCGGAGCTTCGTGAGAATGATGTGAAAACCCAGGTATTCAACCTTCTCAACCAGGCTGAAATCCCATACATGGAGAAAGTAGCCATTATGGAAATTTTGGACAAGAAGATTTCCAACGCCGCCAAACTCACCCAGCTTACCGCAATGCATCCGGAAGAAGGAATTGTGGGAGCAGTGGGAGAGATTTTGACTGCGATAGAGTAAGATATAAACAGAATATTGAAGACAGTAAAAAGCCCGGGAGTATTTGCTCCCGGGTGTTTTAATAAGCTGTTATTTAAGGGGGGAACAGTCCGCATACAGCATTGAAGTATTTTTCAATCTGTTAAGCATTTAAAATCAGCAGTAAATCTCTGGAGGAATCTGTGCAAAGGGAATCACATCGGGCTGTCTGTCAGGGTGATCGGCGATGATCTTCTCCATCCAGACCATATTGTACCAACGCCCGAACTTGTAAGCGCATTTGTGAAATTCTCCTACCATGGAATACCCCAGATGCTGATGAAACTGAATGCTGTTATGGTTCAGATATTCGTCATCCACTACAGGACTGGCGATGCAGGCATTCAGGTTGGTCATATTCTGGGCGGCAAGCGCTTTTTCCAGAGAAGCGTAAAGCGCCTTGCCGATTCCGGATTTTCTTTCGGATTCTCTTACATAGATGGAAGTTTCCACAGACCAGGCATAGGCTGCCCGGGCGTGGAGCGGTCCTGCGTAGGCGTAGCCTGCAATTTCAGTACATGCACTGCAGTTCCCTTCACCCCTGATGCCTGGTGCGGAGCTGTTTATTTCCCGTTCGGCTACAAGATAAGGATAATGCTGTAGTGTGTGTGCAATCCGCTTCCGGAATTCTTCTGCAGAGGGAACTTCATATTCGAAGGTAATTGCAGTGTGCTTTACATAAGGTGCATAAATGGAAAGGAGCGCCTCTGCATCCTCTGGGGCTGCCGGGCGGATGATAACTGGTAATGACATGGCAAGATTCCTCCTTTGTAGCTGCAAATGTAAATTTCGTTTTAACAGATTTTCAGCATGTTTTCCAGAGCAAACAGCTTATCAGAAGCAAGTAAATCTTCAAACGCATTCAGGTTCAGATCTGAATGCTCCAGCTCTCTGGAGAAACGGTAACAAATATCTATCTGGTCTTCCAGACAGAACACCCGTCCATTTTTCAGGTAAGCGCCCATATCCAGCTCATGAATCAGCAGGGTACAGACCACAGCCATTTTTACCTTTGCGAAAATTTCGCCGTCGTAAACAGCACCGCAGAAATATGTGTAAATCCAATACACAAGCAGCTGCTCTTCCTGAATATTCCAGTCCGGGTAAGCCTTTTCGAAATCGGCACGGTTCTGAGAGTAAACGGAATCGGGGAAGACACCGGAAGACTCTGCACTGCTATAAAGCGCCTGTAAATTTTTTTTCAGAAATTCCTGCCAGTCCGGTCTGAGAACCTCCATTTTGGGAACAACCGCCTTCCACATGGTCTTCAGAAGTTCATCTGGCGCAGCCTTTTTATTCATATGCTTCTGCACCTTGGAAGTAAAGGCTTCGCCATATGCAGAGGCTTTATGGCGCTCCCGGATCTCTTCCCATTTGAAAAGCTGGTTCCGGTCTGCACAGCGCTGGAAATCACTGGCTGCAGCCAGTATTTTCCACATACGAAGCCGCATGGGAATCTGCCGGTTCTGCAGCACCTCAAGAAAGTATTCCCTGGTATCTTCAAGGGCAGTGAAAAGCATATAGTCAAAATCATCATAAGTTTCTTCCGGGGAGGGAACCTCCGCTGTCTGGAAGGTTACCTTTTCCCTTCTGCCAAGCAGAATCTTGGCTGCCTCCGGACAGGAAAGAGACAGGGAATATTCCCGCAGACCTTCAAATTCTTCGATGTGCCGCGGATATTTCCGACAGGTGTCGCAAAGCATTCGTTTTCCAACCTCGCTGTAGATGTCGCAAAGGCTGTCCTCATTTAAAAATGCACACCGCTTCTCATACTGACGGAAAACCTTCTCCTTCCAGTCAATATCATTATGAAGGCGATTCCGGAAAGTACCCTTCACACGCTTATATTTTTTCAGGCTTTTGTCGTCAATGACGATCTGCCAGCCGGCACAGCAGGTGTCGGGACAGGCACCTGCAATACAGGAAAACTCTTTATAATAATCAGGTCTTGTAATCTCCATAAAAAACCTCCTGGTAACAGTGATCAGTATATTTCAAATACAACTATTGTAACGGTATTTCAAAGCTGTGTAAATCCTCTGGACAAAAAAAGTTATAGATGGTTGACATTCATGCGGTGGACTGTTAAACTCATATAGGTAAAGTTAGGATCGGAAAGAACTTAGGCAGCTATTGACCAGTCCGCGAACGATAGCTTTCTGATACCTGCACTGCGATAATTAAATCTTGACAGTTCTGTTGAAATTTCCAAAACAAATTTTAAGAATTTCAGACCGAAGAAAAATTCACATGAAACGACAGAAATATCAGGACATGATAGCACCCATATTATAAAAGCTGTCAGCTTAACAGTAAAACGGAAACTGGCGTGGGGGGGGGTACCTGCACCAGCGAGGGAAATTATAAAATGAGTGAAGTTATAACTAAACAAAAGATTCTTATAGCGGATGATTCAGAAATGAACCGCGAACTTTTAGCTGCAATTCTGGAAGAGGAATATGATATCATACAGGTGAACGACGGTGTGCAGGCAGTTGACTGCCTTCAGAGGCAGGCCGAGGAGATTTCCCTGCTTCTTCTGGATATTGTTATGCCCCACATGGATGGTTTCGAGGTTCTTTCTTATATGAATAAAGAACACTGGATTGATGCTATTCCGGTTGTGATTATTTCGTCAGAAAATTCACCTATTTACATAAAACGTGGGTATGATCTGGGCGCCACTGATTTTATCGGAAAGCCCTTTGATGCAAATATGGTATTACGCCGTTCGGCCAATGCCATACTTCTTGGAGCCAAGCAGCGCCGAATGACCAGTATTGTTTCCAATCAGATTTACGAGAGAGAAAAAAGCAGCAAGCTGATGATCAATATCCTCTCTCATATAGTGGAGTTCCGCAATGGGGAGAGCGGACTTCATGTGCTGCACATTCAGACAATCACAGAAATGCTCCTTCGCCAGCTGGTTCAGAAGGAAAATAACAGATATGCCCTGAGCAAGGAGCAGATCCGGATGATTACCACAGCCTCTGCGCTTCATGACATTGGAAAGATCAGTATTCCGGATGAAATCCTGAATAAGCCAGGCAGACTTACAGCCGAAGAATTTGCAGTAATAAAGGGACATTCCATGGCAGGAGCCAATATGCTGTCAGAACTGCCGCTTGACCAGAAGGAGGAGCCTCTTGTCAAGACTGCATACGAGATCTGCCGCTGGCATCATGAACGCTACGATGGAGGCGGATATCCGGATGGATTAAAAGGGGAAGAAATCCCTGTTTCAGCACAGGTTGTGGCGTTAGCTGACGTATATGACGCATTGACCAGTGAGAGATGCTATAAAGATGCTTATTCCCATGAGAAGGCCATCGAGATGATACTGGCAGGACAGTGCGGTGCATTTAATCCGTTGATGCTGGAGTGCCTTCTGGATATTTCTTCTTCCCTGAAGAAAAAAATGGGCTATAAATCCAAGGAAAGGTATGAACAGACAGACCTTTCTGATATTGCTAGCAGATTTCACGATTTTGAGATGGATTCCTCAGAGAAAATTGTGCAGCAGCTGGAATTTGAGAGAATGCGCTATAATTTCCTGGCGGAGGGCAGCAGAAATATTGTTTTTACTTATACCATTTCACCGCCGCTGCTCACCTTTAACCAGGCTGGCTGTAAACGAAGCGGGATTACAGAACCTTCATTTTCCCCATTGCAGAGCGGAGTGCTGAAAGATCTTGTGGAGGAGCAATCCCTGAAACGGCTTATCCGGAAGATTACCCAGGCCACCCGGGAAACACCGGACGTGACAAGCAATCTTTTGCTCACAGATGGAAAAAATCCCTGCCACTACCGGTGCGAATGCAGGGTGATCTGGACTGATGGTGCTGAAAAAGGCTATACAGGCGTTGTTGGAAAGCTGACAGATATTACGGATGATTATATGGTTATGGAAAACGTCCGGGAGGAAGGTTTGAAAGTCCTGGAAAAAGACCGCAGCGCAGAATTTTCCGGTTTTTATGACCGGTTTAAGAAATGCGGCTTCTCTACAGATGGAACGGAAGCGTGGCTTCTGCTTCAGTACCTGCAGATACCCTATGATCTGGTCCGATATGTAGATCCTATAACGAATAAGGTTATCCATATAGAAAAAGACGGAAAAATGTGGGAGAGTGAAACTGCCTGCTCAGACATATGGAATTGCCTGGAAAAATGCAGCAACTGTATTTCCAGACTCAGCATGCAGACCGGGAAGCGCATGACAAAGCTTGAGGTTGCAGGGGAGGATCCGTATCAGGTGGTATCCATGTATGTGGAGATTGACAGGAAGCCCTGCTGTCTGGAGATGGCTTCCAGGATAGATGGTGATTTTATGCCCGATGGGTATTCCAGGGATGAGATCTTGTCATCTGTAAGGATTCATAAGGAGAAGGTTTATATAGACCCGGTAACCGGAGTTTATAATAAACGCTATTATGTGGAGAAGCTGAGCAAAATGGACAATGCAGCAGCTCTTATGTTTGCGGATATTAAGAACTTTAAAAGGATCAATGAGAATTTCGGACATCAGGCTGGAGATGATGTGCTGCGCCAGGTTGCAGGTGTGCTTCGGGATGTTGCGGCTGGTAAAGGCGATGTGCTCAGATATTCCGGCGATGATTTTGTGACAGTATTTTTTAAGGCTACGGAAGAGGAGCTTTCCGAAATCCAGAAGGAAATGTGCAGAAGAGTAGAGGCCCTGAGATTTCCGGAGCTGCCTGGAGTGCAGCTGAAGCTTGTTACTGCCGGTACCAGTATACCAGGCAGGGTAGAGGAAATGCTGGAGCAGGTAAGAATATAAAAAGAAAGTCCCGGCGGACAAAACCGCTCGGGACTTTTGTTTTTCCTAAGTGTGTTTGATTTTCCAAACAGGTTCTGGAATGCAATATTTACAGAATATCTCTTCTCTTAATGTATCCAGGAAGTGCCGGATCTGAGACAACCTCCTTCACATGAAGGATTTTGACCATCTTGTCTACTACCTGATTCTCTACATGTACGCCCTCACCAATTTCAGCACCGGAAAGAACTACACTGTTTTTGATCACGGCATTCTTGTGAATAATGCAGCCACGGCCGAGAATGGAATTCTCAATGGTTCCCTCCACCTGACAGCCGTTGGAAACGACAGAGTTGCGGATCTGGGCGGTTTCATAATAGTGAGTCGGACAGGAATCATTGGTACGGGTATAAATTGGCCATTCCGGATCGAAAAGTGTCTGTGCAGCCTTGATATCGATCAGATCCATATTGGCGTTGTAATAGCTCTGGAAATCTGTGATGGAAGCGAAGAAGCCGCGGTGGGAAACTCCTCTTACATCCAGCTCATTATGCAGCTCATTGATAATGTCTGCAAGAGTAAAGGCTGAAGAAATTGCCTTTGCCTTGCGGATCAGCTCGATAAACAGATCCTTTTTCATAATGTAGGTGTCCATGAAAATATTGCGGTTCTTGGCATTTCCGTGGTTTGGCTCAATGGAGAGCACACCCTTCTGCTTGTTCAGATTCAGGATATTACAGTTCAGATAAGCATCCTTCGCATTGTCTACTGCGTGATAAAGCAGGGTAATATCAGCCTCAGACTGAATATGCTGATCGATCAGCTTGGAAAAATCAGCGGTATAAACCATGTAATCTGGTGTGATTACCACATATGGATGATGCATTTCTTCGATGCATTCCATATTTTCGTAATAGGAAGCAATATCAGTGTTATAGATATTGTTTCTCTGGTCGCTGTCAGTGAAAAGAACCTGCAGCCGTCCGCTCTTGGAGTTAATGTTATAATGACGTCCGGTGCCGATATGGGAAACCAGAGTTCTTGGTTTCTCTTTCACGTAGACCTGAATGCGGTCAATGCCGCTGTTACTCAGGTTGGAAATCGGGAAGTCGACCATACGGTATCTGCCCAGGAATGAGAAAGCTCCGATTGGACGGTAGTCCTCAAGTCCCTCTACACGGATGTTTCTGGATGATGAGTTTACAATTCCAAATGCTTTATACATATTATTCGGCCCCCTTTACTCGTTTCGCGATCAGCTCGATGTGCTCACTGTCAGCGCTTCCTACAAGAGCACCCTTGCCGATGTTTACGCCATTGGCAACAAGGGCACGTATTACGACAGCACCATCCTCCACAATAGCACCTGGCATAAGTACACTGTCAATTACCTTTGCACCTGGTCTCACCTTAGCTCCGGTAAAGACTACGGAATTGGTAACCTCGCCTTCAACTACACAGCCCTGGGTTATGTAAGCATTCTGGATCCTGGCCTCTGTGCCAATATACTGCGGAAGTGCGGTTACATCTTCGGTGTAAATTTTCCAGGTAAGGTCGCTTAAATCCAGCTCATTATCCGGGCTGAGAAGATCCATATTTGCTTCCCAGAGAGAATCTATGGTTCCAACATCCTTCCAGTAGCCCTTGAAGCGGTAAGCGAAAAGACGCTTCTCATCGCCAAGAAGAGTAGGGATGATATCCTTTCCAAAGTCATGGTTGGAATCCGGGTTCTTCATATCTGCAAGAAGCAGCTTGCGAAGAAGCTTCCAGTTAAAAATATAGATACCCATAGAGGCAAGATTACTCTCAGGTACCGGAGGCTTTTCAACAAACTCGGTGATACGGTCTGTCTCGCCATCTGTGTTCATAATACCGAAACGACTGGCTTCCTTAAGAGGAACCTCGATAACGGCGATGGTAGCATCTGCCTGTCTCTCTTTATGGAAGGCAAGCATCTTGTCATAATTCATTTTATAAATGTGGTCACCGGAAAGTACCAGAAGGTATTCCGGATCATACTGATCTATAAAATCAATGTTCTGGGAAATCGCGTCGGCTGTTCCGCGATATACGTCGAGTCCGGTGTCTGCTTTCTCACGAGGCGGAAGTACATATACACCGCTGTCCTTGGAATCCAGTCCCCAGCGTCCGCCAGCTGCAACATAACTGTTCAGCTCAACTGACTCATACTGTGTCAGTACGCCTACTACGTCGATGCCACTGTTGGCACAGTTACTGAGGGGGAAATCAATGATACGGTATTTACCGCCGTAGGAAACTGCCGGTTTAGCCACTTTGTTGGTAAGATCGTGAAGACGGCTGCCACGACCGCCTGCCAGAATCATTGCTAACATACTGTTCTGTTTCATGGTGAACCCTCACTTTCATTTCTTTAAGGCTGCTGTTCGCGGAAATGTATCTGCAAACAGGAATGCTTTGAGCTATATTATACAATATTTTCGATAAAAATACAATTTTTTTGTGCAAAAACATTGTAAAATCTAGATAAAATTTAGCTAAATATTTACTGGTAATTCTGTAGACTTTTCACAGCTTCAATGTCTTCCTGCTGTACTTTCAGGTTGGAAGTGAAAGTTCTGCCATCTGGTATGGTGATCTGAACTTCGATCACGGTTCCTTCGGAAATGCCGGCCTGCTGTACGGCGGAAATAAATTGTGGGAATTTCGGGTGACGCCTTGTAAAAGCGCTCCACAGGTTCTTAAGTTCAAGTAATTTCATGGGGTTAATTGCCATTTTTTTATCCTTCCTATCAAGCGCCAGAGTGTGTTTGGAAAATTGTTCCCACAAATTGTGACGCACATCTTGCAGAAAGCCTTTTTCAAACATGCTCTGGGACGATGAAAACGGTTCCCTCTATAACCGATAAAGTCCAATTCTTTACTGCTTTAATTTACAGATGTACGCTTGATGTCTAAAGTATATCAGAAAAAAATCTGCACTGCAATGAAGGACTCAAATATTCACATATTTAGCGAAAGTTCACAAAAGCGACTTTACATGCTATAGGAAACATTGTTATAATAGACGAAAGCCAAAAGCTGATTTTGGATAAAAAAGAACGTGAAAAACAGATGAAGTGCGATATGAAGGAGAAAGAAAAAATATCAAATTTTTGCAGCGAGAGGTGTGAAGATGGAAGAAAAAAAGAGGTATAATCTTGGAGTTCTCATCGGAGGAGTGCATACCTATTTTCCAAAAGAGCATATCAAGGGGATTTCTGAGGCGGCGTCAGAGCTGGATGTAAATGTCTGTTTTTTCCTGGGAACCCGGACGAAGGACTTTTTTGAAGATGTCCTGGGCAGCAAACAGAAAAATTCCTATGACTATCAATTTAATACCATACATGACTACAGCCTGATCGGCGGACTGGATGGTCTGATCATTAATTATGGAACACTGGGAATCCAGCTGCGGGAGGTTGATCCCAACGAATTTGCCCGGAAATATAATGGGATCACCACGGTTTTTCTTACAGAAGTCGTGGATGTGCCCAATTGTCACTCCCTGATCTGTGACAACAAAGGTGGTATTGCGATGGTCATTTCTCATCTGGTGGAAGAGCATCATCTGTCCAGAATCCTGTTCATGGCAGGACCGGAGCATAACACAGATGCCATTGAGCGCAAGGAAGCTTATCTGGAAACCATGAAGAAATACGGGCTTCCTGTAACCCATGGAATGATTGCCCAGGGGGACTATTCCGAGTTTGTGGACAAACAGGTGGAACGCCTTCTGGATAGCAACCCGGATGCCCAGGCCATTGTATTTGCCAATGATGAGATGGCTTTTGCCGGCTATCGTGTCTGCGAGAAGCGTGGGCTTGTGGTTGGCAAGGATATTATGATTACCGGATTTGATGACTGCGAGCGTGCATCCGGGATGGAACCGCCCCTTACTACAATTCAGCAGGACGGAGAGCTTATGGGTAAAATGGCAGTCTACGATCTGGTGAACCGCCTGGATGGAAAAGATCCCGGAAAAGAAGCGGTATCCAGACGCGTGCCGGTTTCTTTTGTAAAAAGAGAGTCCTGCGGCTGTGTGTCAGAGGATGTTTCGAAGAAAGAGACACCCATGGGGCTTGGTGCCCAGGTGCACAGGCTGAATAAGACCATTGCCGGAATGAAGCTGGAGCTGATCAGTTTCCAGAGGAAATCCTGGTTTATTCCGGTTCTTGCCCGGGATTTAAACGACTGCATGGATGACGAGCAGGCTTTTCTGAAGGAAATTATGGAGAAAATGCGGGAGCTTCATACAAGATGTACTCATCTTTTTCTTCTGGATGAACCGATTGTTTACGATGGCAAACGGAAGTGGACCTGCCCTTATAACCTTCATCTTGCTGCAAGCTATGAGAATGGCAGGATCATTACCAAGGCGGCTTATGAAAGACCTCTGGTTATGAAGGAAAACGGAATCTGTGATCTGATGGAGGACGAAGAGCGCCACCAGTTTATGGTTTTTCTTCTTTTTTCCGGGGAGAAGCAGTATGGACTTCTGGCCTGTGACATTGACCAGGAGGATTTCCCGTTCTTCTATGTGATCAGCCTGCAGATTGGTCTGTCCCTGCATTATCTGGAGATAAGCAAGGCAGAGGCGGCCAGACGGCTGGAGATGTCCAGGGATATAGAAGAGATTAAGGAGAAAAACCGCGTTCTTGGTATTATTTCCGAGTATGATGAGCTGACCGGACTTCTGAATCTGCGCGGGTTTATGGAGCACACCAAGCGGGTTTGCCAGGCTGGGAATGGCCAGAGGGCATATATGATCTATGGTGATCTGGATCACTTAAAAGAGATTAACGACACCTGGGGGCATCCGGCAGGGAATTTTGCCCTTAGGAGTGTTGCCGAAATATTAAAGGGATGTCTGCGCAGCAATGATATTCTGGGCCGTGTGGGCGGTGATGAATATATTATCATGCTGGAATGCGAGGAAGCCGACTTCGGAGAGAAGTTCCGGGAGCGTGTGAAGATGGCATGTAAGCTGTTTAATGAAAAATCCGGCAAGCCTTTCCTGGTGGAGATTTCCCTTGGAATTGCCGAGTTCCGCCCAAATATTTCAACAGATATCCAGCAGGTGATTTCCCTTGCAGACCAGCAGCTTTATGAGGCGAAGAAGCATAGGAAGAAGTCGGTGAGCAGGGCGAATGATGAAGGTGCGTGAGAATTGGGAGCTTGTGATACCACCCTTTAGAGCGGTATCATAAGCCCCTTTGTTAAATCAAAGAGAAACCACCAGCTGAACTGGTGGCTCCTAAAGTAGAGCGAAAATTCAATGTTTAAAATGAGAGAGCAGTTTTTTTAATACACCTGACCGTTTAGAGGTACTGTCTGTGGCGTGGGCTTCCTGGATGTGGTGGCGGAAGTCGGCCAGGGTGGCACACTGGGGCATGATTAGTTTGGCTTGTTTTTTGAATTGGGTAATATTGTTATAATTTTTTGTAAGGGTCTCAAATTCCGGAAGAAAAGTGAGATAATCGTAGTACCACTTGAAAGAAGGCGGGAATGCTTCAAGAGGTGAAATGTCAAGCTTCTGCGCAAACGCCTGGGTCTGCGCAGTAATCTCTTCTGAAATCTCCGGGATTTTTTTGTATTTGCGATACCAGATAAAAATGTCAATCAGTTCACGCTCCATTACGATGGCCAGCTCGCGGCCCTGAATATTGTATTTGGTACATTGGTTCATGATCAATTGCCAGGAATCAAATTCACAATGGAAGTTTCTGGCACGGTTTCCTACAAGGGATGCGCTGTTATTCACACGGTAACGGACAATCTGCTCGTGAGTGAGCCAGATCCTGTTGGCAGTGAATACGGCTTCGCTGTAGAAGGAGCGGTCGTTGACACAGATCAGATTGTTAAAGCGAAGCCCCTTTTCCAAAATGAATTTCCGTTTGTAAATGGCATTCCATGGAACTACACTGATGTGGCTGAAAATTTCGGGCGCCTGGTGGAAATTCAGAACCTTGTCGAAGCACTCAGCGGGCACGTCAGACAGTGCAAAAAGCGGGGTATCGGAAAGCTCGCCGGTCTCATTGTCAAAGCAGACGGCGCAGCCCTTTACCATGTCGGCACCCGCCTGTTCAGCAATGGACAGGTATTTCTGGTAGGCACCTTTTTCTACAAGGTCATCTGCATCAAGAAAGTGAAGGTAATCACCATGGGCTTCTTCGATTCCCTTATTTCGACAGGCTCCTGCAAACCGGGTCTTTTCGTTGAGGAAAAGGCGGATGCGGGAGTCTTTTTGCTGGTAATCTTTTATGAGGGCAACAGAAGCGTCGGTGGATGCGTCATCCACACAGATCACCTCCAGCTCCTCTGGATTTCCCAGATCCTGCTGCAATACACTGTCCAAAGTGGCTGTGATGTATTTCTCAGCATTGTGAACCGGGATGATAGTGGTTAATTTCATAGGTAAATCCTTTCGTAAGGAATGGGTTATAAAAAAGCATTCCCACAAATTGTGACGTACATCTTGTAGAAAGCCTTTTTCAAACACGCTCTAGAGCATTCCCTTATCTTTATTTTTGCCAGAGCTTTGCGTCAGCTTCAATCCGGTAAGCTCGGCAGGCAATTCCAGACTTCCTGTATCCTTTAACATTCTGCAAAGAAATGCAATCTGGTGCCTGTAAGGTCTTGAGGTACTGTAGCGCTCTGGGTTAAAGGTGTCAAAAGTATAGGACGCTTTTGGCGCAGCAGCCAGAAGCGTAGCAACCGTTTTTATACTATCTGTGGAAGTGATTACGACTTCATCGAATCTTGTCTCTCCCATGCACTTCTTATATTCTTCCTTCCCCAAGTCCAAAATATGGGATAAGGGATAAAATGAGAAAAGTCCCATCCGGCTGGTGAGCACACTTGCCAGCTTCCAGCGGTTACCTTTCTCGGGATCCGGCTTCAATGGCAGGCTGGAACAGTCAGGTGATAACTGTGCCAGATATTTGGCAGAGTCTGTATTGCGGAAATCATTGTATGCAAGCCAGAATTCTTTTTCTGGTGCCTGTGCTGTCAGGGCATTAAAATCCCGAACCAGATTCTGGGAAAGCTTCCGCCCTGTAAAGAACAGGACGCGTGTGCGCGGTGCCGGTGCATCATCAGAAGAAGCTGGAGCATAATAGGGCAGCGGTCGTCCGTTTAAGAGAGAATCTGCAATATCTGTGAGAAGATATTGTGGGGATTCCTCGAAAGTAGTGGCTTCTCCGGAGGAATTCTTTGTGGTCTGTAAATCATGATTGTTTTCCATTTGCAGAGAGCTTTTTTTCGAAGAATTCCAATCGTGTTCCTGGGAATCGAACCCATGACCTGTATTGGAAGTAAAATGGTCGGAAGGTTCCGAATGCAAAGCTTCATTTGCAGGCATCTTTCCAGACATCAGCTCTAACTGTCCGATATATCGTACTAACTCCGGTACATTATCAAATGCAGGATATTCCGGGTGAAATATATCGCAAAGTGTGGAGTGCAGATTGCAGGAATGATTTTTCAAACAGGCTCCAGAGCTCTCGGGCAGACAGGAAGTGGTTTCCAGCAGGACAGGAGCAGCTGGTACAGTCTGATGGTCACTGGTTGCATTTTCGTGTCGAAGAAATGTACCGCACAGAAATCGCAGAATCTGTGTGCCTGTGGTGAATCTGGCAGAAAGTGCATTGTGATAATCCGATATAAAAATATCACACGCCGCAGCGAAATCCGGTACATCGAAATCTTTTGGCATTTCTTTTATATGTCTAAATTCAGAAAAATCAATTTCCCTCTCATGATCCAGATGCAGATACAAAACCTGATGATCGGAAAGTTCACAGTCAAATATGTAGAGGGCTGCCATGAAATTCCGGAATGTCTGCTCGGTATCCGCAATATAGGATCCTGGAAGCAGCGGCGCATACAAAATAGTCTGCATGGAATCCATCTGCAAGCTGCGGCGGAGCTTTTCCCTGTGTGATTCATTGGGAATCACTGGAATGTGGGTGGAAGAACCGATAATGTAAGGCGTTTTGCAGATATTAGCTGTCATACATTCCTGCAGGTAAATATCCCGGTTCTGTACATTGTTAAAATACAGGCAGTCTGCCATAAACATAGTATGCTGCCAAAGCCCTGTATCAGCGGTGGAATCCGGTGTGTTCAGAACGGTTTCCGGATACAGATTGTGTCCGCAGTAAAGCAGCACAAACTGCCCCTCTTCCTTCCGGAAATAGTAGGGCAAAGGTCCGTCTGTGATCACGTAGCCGGAGAGTGCAAGTACTTTTCCGTATTCTTCGCTGTCCGGGCACACCAGAGTAATATTCTCAGACAGAGCTGAGCTGTCGGAAAGATAGCGGTTCAGAAGAGCCTGGAACAGGGCATGCTTCTCCTGAGTCAGGGAGACAATGATCTGGTGTTCTCCGAAATTCCTCAGCAGATGCACAAGTAATTTCAATATCCAGGTAGGAATTTCTTTTCCACGGCTGGCTTCCAGAAGAATCTGCTCCGGATCAGGAGCAAGGCTTCCGGTATAGGCAAAGCCATAAAACTGGGAGGAAGTTTTTTCCCGGTGGATCATCTCAGCAGGCTGATAGCTGGGAGATGTTTTGTGAGAAAGCTTGTAATCCTTTATCCAGGCTTTCTGCTGCTGTACGGTCATTCCGTTGCAGGCCTCTATGAAAGAAATCATTTCCTGTCTGGAACCATAAAGACAGAGCAGTCGCCCTATATGTGGCGGAAGTGAATATCGGACATAATGATTGTTCTCCCAGTCTGGAATATTGGACTCCATATAATCGAAAAGCTCATTGATCAATTGCAGCTTCAGTTCTTTCTGGTCAGTCTCATAGTTGGTGAGAAGCTTCCAGAAACGGTAGAAAAAATGGCGCACAGCAATGAAATCCAGCTCTGTCTGATATTGCTCAAACAGCCCCAGCTTCTCCATTTCTTCCTTCATAAAAATAATGGCATTCCGGATGTGAAGGGTGGAAGGCGTGAGACGGCTGAGGAATCCTACATTTTTTCTGTAATTATAGAAGCACTGATCCACGTATCCGATGGAACGGGCTTTCACAGCCAGAAGATAGGCCACCGGAAGATCTTCGAACCGGATTCCTTCCGGGAAACAAAGTCCGTTAAACAGATCTCTGTGAATGAACTTGATCCATGGGTATGGAGAAATCGCAGGTAATTCATAAGGCTTGTCTGCAACGCGGAAGTTCTGATTATGGCAGGATGCAATGTATTCCTTACGGACTCCGGTCTCAGAGTCTACATTATAGTAACGGAAAAGAACCAGGTCGTTTCCGTCAGCGGTAGCTTTTTCATAAAGAAGTCTGCAGGCGTCAGGCTCTACGAAGTCATCGCTGTCTACAAACCAGACATATTCTCCATGGGAGTGGGCAAAACCATAATTTCGTGCCCTGCTGACTCCGTGGTTCTCTGTGGAAAATATAAAAAGCTTCTCCGGATTTAACGACTGATAAGCCTGCAGAATCTGCAGGCTTCCATCTGTACTGCCATCATTGACAGCTACAATCTCTATTTCCTCAAGTGTCTGTGCCAATAAGCTGTCCAGGCACGCGCTCAGGTATTTTTCCACGTTATACACCGGTAAAATGATGCTGACTTTAAAAGACTTCATCAAAAACTCTCTACCCCATTCCTAATTCCGATATTTCAAGTCAAAATTGCAGTTATTTCGTCAATCTTTTACCTATAATAGTACCAGTTCGACAGGGGGATTTCAAGGGGAAAAGGAAGGGAGAAACTTGTTTATTTTCTGTTTATCTCTTTCTCACCAAATGAACACATTTATATAGTACCATGGAAAACGAGAAGGAGGGTTTTTACTTATGACTGACAAGGAATATTATGGGCTGATTCAGCCGTATGAGGATGCGATGAAGCTATTGCTGACACGTCTGGAAGTGCTGAACCACTCTATTTATGAAACAAAGACGGGAAAACCCATTCATAACATACAGTACCGGATCAAAAAGAAGGACAGCATTGAGGAAAAACTGGTGCGTCATGGTTTCGAGCCAACCTTGGAAAATGCCAAGGATCAGTTGCAGGATATTGCGGGGGTGCGTATTATCTGCTATTTTGTTGGTGATGTGAATAATCTGGTAAACATGTTAAAGAAGCAGCCCGACCTTATTTTCATCCGTGAGAGCAACTATATTGAGAACCCCAAGCCCAACGGTTACCGCAGCCATCATGTCATTCTCGGCGTAAATGTCTGCTGTCTGGATGCAAACGAATACTATCCGGTAGAAATCCAGCTGCGCACCATCTTCATGGACTTCTGGGCCGCCATGGAACACCGCGTCTCCTACAAGAAACAATACGACAACAAAGAACAACGTGTAGCCGAACTCCTCCAATACTCCAATATTCTGGAAAAGATGGAAAAGGAGTTTGAGAAATATAATGATCATCCGGTTGAAATGTGAGCAGCAATCTGATAAAATAAAGAAAACGTTTGTTCGGCTTGTCGCTTAGTGATTTTGAAATTGTGTCATATACAATAAAAGAGGTGGTCTGTTATTGGTGATAAAAGGTCTATTTTTGAACAAGAAGTGAAGTGTTGTGAAAAGAATGATTTATGCTATCCAAAAGAGCTGAAAAAAATAAAGGACAGCCCACCTATCCTATATTATAAAGGTGACATTGGAATTTTGAATCAGCAGAAAAATATAGCAGTTATTGGTTCGAGAAAAATATCAGAGAATGGTATTAGACTTGCATATAACGCAGGAAAGATTATAGGTAAAAACGGTTTTAATGTTGTAAATGGTCTTGCACTTGGCTGTGATGCAGAAGCTCTAAAGGGGGCTCTGGCAGCAGGGGGGAAATGCGCAGTGGTTCTTCCTTGCGGAATAAATGAAATATATCCGAAATCTAATCAATGGATTGCAGAAGAAGTTTTAAAGCAGGGCGGATGTCTTATTAGCGAATATCCCGAAGGAACAAGACCTGAGAAATATCGTTTCGTGCAGCGCGACCGACTTCAAAGTGGCATGTCTCAGGGGGTTCTGGTTGTAGAAGCTATGGAAAAAAGTGGCACTATGCATACTGCGGAGTATGCAAAAAAACAGAATCGCCGCCTGGCTTGTTATTATCACGGTTTGTTGAAATATTCTACAGGAAATAATGTTTTGGAGAATTTATATCAGGCAGCAGTGATTAAAACCAATGAGGATTTAGAGAACTATTTATGTGAAATTGCAGATATAGAAGAATATACGCAATTGAGTTTTGATTTTGTATAACTGTTTCCCACGAGAAACAGAAAAGCAGCATTGTCTCTCGTGGGGATTTTTATGTTCTGTTTTAGTACAAATTTTATTGAAAAATATCCTATATCATTTCTACTTTTTTATCTTATTTTTCGCACGGAATAAATGGCAAAAATGCCGTAGTTCGCATACTCTTTTCATATTCTAACAGTTGCGAAAGACTAACCCATGATTTATAATGAGATATGTCGAAGTCTGTCCATTTCTGATTATTGAACGCAGGGAGCATTCCGCAGAGCGGTTAGTATTTTCAAGCGAACAATAATTATTTTTAGGAAGCTTCGAAGATATTATAAAAATATTGAGGTGAAACCATGAACCCATTTTATAATAAAAAGAAAAAAGGATATACATTAGCAGAGGTTCTGGCCACGGTGGCAATACTCCTTATCCTCATGGCCATTGCTGTGCCTGCGATTTTTTCCATAAGGAAGAACCTGCGCCAGAAAGCTCTGGATAATAAGGCAGAGCTGATTTATACGGCGGTGCAGAATAATCTGGTGAAGCTGCAGAGCAATGGTAACAGCAGCCTTTATGACGGGGAAAAAACAGCAAAAGCTATGGGAAGGACGCCCTCAGATGCCACCAAGGAACAGAAGCTTTATTACGCACTTTCCACTGAAAAAGCAGACACAACAAGGGCGGCCAGTGTACTGGTGACAACTGATACCGTAGATGGCGAACTTTACAATAACTACTGGGTGGTAGAATATAACCCGGAAAGTGCTAGCGTATATGCTGTTTTTTATAGTGAGTCAGATAGTATCAAACCATATGATCCAAATGTATATGACAGATTCCGCTATAAAGACAATCGTCTCAGCGATGGCGCAAGAATCGGATATTACGGCGGAGATGCACTGGACGGCAGCAATACAGCAGTGCTTGCCCCGAAGATCACGGTTACAAATGAGGAAAAACTGGTTGCAACCATTACTTGTATGCGGCCGGGACAGGATGACAAGAAGCTGGGCTTTGACGTAGTTCTCAGCGATGATCAGGGGAATAAGCTGAATTTGTCATACAAGGCGGTTGGAGATAAATTGGTTCATACTGCGGATGACCTTTATCTGGCAGATCAATCTCCAGCGGATCAGGAGAAGGCAGATAGCAATGAAGAAAGTTCAATTGTGGGCAGAAGCTATACTTTGAAAATTACTTTGGATGATCTGAAAAATGAGGCTTCCAGATTTGTGTCAATATATGGTGAAAAAAATCAACAGTTAGCAAACAGAAAGATAACCCCATTAAATGCAGGAACAAATCTTCATATCAAAGTAACAGTTAGAAGTGACAATTACAAGATTGATGGCTTAGCTACAGAATGTACTACCAATAGTCTTTTTGCTGATCAGAGTACTTCCAATCAAGCTGTTGTTTACTATGGAAGACATTTACAGAATCTTGATCTGGCATCTGGCGTAACAGAGGGCATAACAGAAGCTGTTGTGAAAAATCCTGTTCACTTTGAAAAGCAGGAGGATAAAGAAGAAGGGGACACCAGTTCTTGGTACAGTTGTTATGGGGATAAGGCATTTACTCCCATTACAAACACTTATCTTAAGAAATTTTCCGGAGAAAGAACTGCAATAATCTATCACCTGACTGTGAAGGAAGGCGTGAAAATCGCAGGTACAGAAAGAAAAGGCGTAGGTATGTTTGCCGTGTTGAAGGATTCTATGACGGTGGAGAATCTGCGTCTGGCAGGAACCACCATAGCAATTACCGGTGAAGGAAAAGAGAAGGTAAGTGTCGGTGCAATTGCAGGTGAGACCACAGGCTCTGCGAAAATAACCAATTGTGAGGTATATCTGGACACAGAAGACATAGAAGGAAAGAATGAGAACGATGTCTGGATTAGCGGTGCCGGAATTCAGGGTGGATTGATCGGACATACTAACAGTGTGGCAGAATCAGGCTCTTCTGTGACAATAGTCAACAGTTTTGCAGCAACAGTTATGGATGGCAGAGAGAACGGTACAACAGGTGATCTTATCGGTACGGTAGGAGGTCTGATCGGACAGGCGGATTGTGCAGTGAATATAAAAAACTGTTATGCAGATTCTTACCTGACCGGAGATGTAACAGGTGGTTTGATAGGAAGTGTAAACAGTGGCAGCGTAAATGTTGAGTACTGCTATACGGCAGGGTATCAGAATCCAGCCAATCACGGCGGTGGCCTTGTGGCAAGCTCTGTTGACAGTAATGCTCTCAAGATAAAAAACAGCTATACAGTTGCTACTTACCTGGAAAACAGCGAAAGTAACAACAATCCTGTAATATATGCTGTCAGCCCAGGTACTCTGGAAAATGTCTACTATTTAAATAAGGGAAAAAATGTGGAAAATGACAATGGCGAGGCTGTGGATTATTTAACCTTTAGTAATAAAGCTAAAATGGTAGAGAAGCTGAACAACAATGGTAGCAATTCCTTTACCACTTCCACCACAACCTATGCCTACAATCTGAGAAACCAAGGTCTCACAAGCTATTCCTATCCATCTTTGAAAGATATTTCTCATTATGGAGACTGGCAGGCAAGCTATGAGGCAGGAAGCCTTGTATATTATGAGAAATATGCAATAAATGAGTCGAATTCCAGAGAATACGGCTTCTTTGGTGGAAATGTCCAGTCCTCTTTATCAGATAATCTGACTGTCGTTGGAGATGGATACGGTATTGTATATGCGAAGAGTGCGCTTGAGACATTGTCTGGCTTTATTGTCAGTTATCAGAACAGTGAGGATGCAGACAAGCTGAAAGAATGGAAGGTTGACTGCAACAGTACGGAAACTGAGAAGTTCGAAGTTTCTGTAAATGATGGCGATACTGCGCAATCAGAGGAGACTTACGTTATTTTCCCATTGCCAAAAGAAATTATGAATGCTCAAGCAATCAAGGGTGTTTACTACCAGAAGCTGACAGTAAAAGGTGCATCAGATGCGGAACTTAACGATGAGGGGACTGCAGCACAGGCTGACGGTGATGAGACCACAAAGGTGATGACTGGAAAGACATTCTATTTCAATCCCCATTTTGCCAAATCAGTAGAAGCTGCAGATCAGGCTCCGAATAATATTTTAGCTATTTATCTCCGCACACCTAGACAGCTTTATCACATGAGCTTATACTATCAGGATTATGCATCCTTATTAAAGGGAATTTCCTTTATCCAAGAACGGGATATTGATTATGCGTCATATGACTGGAAAAATTATGAAGGTGTTCAGGAAGCGGTAACTGTCCAGAGTCCTGTGGGGGTAGCGGAAGATGGAACAATCACACCTTTTACATCTACCTACAAAGGCGGAGGATATGAAATCCGTGGAATCAGCTTTGCCACAAAAGGTACAGCGGTTGGATTTATTGGAGAAAATCAGGGATCCATACAGAATGTTTTCCTTGTGTCTGATTGGGAGAATAACGATTTTACAGGAACCACAGCGGTAAGTAATCCATACCTTAGCTATACTGGAACAATCGGAAGTAACTGTAACGTTTATATGGGGGCTTTGGCAGGAATCAACAAGGGAACCATTCAGAATTGTGCAGTCTGCGGTTACAGTATGGGTCGTGATGGAATCGTGTATGTCCAGCGAAACGGAACTCTTTACATAGGCGGACTGACTGGCAGTAACCAGGGAAATATCTATAACAGTGAAGTGGATGCTCCGGCAGTGAATGCAAGTGTGCTCTACGGAAATGCTTATCTGGGCGGTTTTGCAGGCGAAAATATTGGTTCCGGTCTGATTCGAAACAGCTATGCAGTTGGAAATGTATCAATTGAATATTCAAAAGGTGCAAACTGTACGATCGGTGGATTTACTGCAAAAAATACAGGTGTATTAAGAGGCGATTATTGTGCAGTTGCGTTGGGCGCAGCCGGAACTTCCAAAACCTATGGTTTTTCACCAAAAGGCGGCGGTGTTGTTTCTTCTGACTGTTATTACCTCAGCGGAGGTACTTTCCAGTATCTGAATAATATGCTTCCGTTTAGCAATGACCAGGGCGCTGGCATCCATGTTACATATCAGGAAATGGTGGAAAAGGCAATGAAAGGAGCTAAGGCAGACGAGTCCCGGTGCAACGGAGCAACTGATGAAGAAAATTATCCTTTTAATGCAGTAGTAACCAAGGAGGGTAAAAAGGTTCATTACGGCAACTGGCAGATCCCGGTTAACCTGGGAAGCATTGGCGTCATTTATTGGGAACATGAGGAAGGGGGAGCCAACGACGGTTACCATTTCTCCTATATCGGTTATAAAGCCAGCAGTCAGGATCCTACTTCAGTTTTGGAAAAGGTAGGAGACAGTACCTTGTGTACTCGTCATGATGATGGCGGAAGAATCACGGAATACGGGTATGGATATTATTATGCTACCGGCAGTACCAAACCTGATTCGCAAATGTACTATTTCCAGGCTGGAGATAGTGAGAATGTCCAGGCTTCTGAGAACCTGAAGAATCAGCTGGACGGAGTGACTGTTGTGGCATACACTACCGCCCAGGCGATTGGAATAAGCAGCAGCTCAGATACGAGTAGTTATATGAAAATGACAGTTAACGACCGAACGGCGAACGGTATCTGGCAGTTTAGTTATAACAGCCAGCTGTACACTTTTACTATCAACCCGTTTTTTGCAAATGCAATGCAGTACGGTAGCAACTCTCCAAATTATGATGGAATTCAGTCTCCTACTGTAACCGTTCTGGAAGACGGCTTCGAAGTCCAGGCAAATGCCAATGAAATAATGCCCGGCGAAAACGGCAAAGAATACGAAATCCGCTCTGCGGAGCAGTTGGAGTATATGAACTGGAACTATAAGACAGGGACTGCGACGAAGACATTGGATACGGCAGATGATGTGGAGCTTGTTGATAAATATCCGTATCTGGGTTATATGACGGGAAATGATGCCCCGGTGAGTGCAGATTACAACTGGATTCAAAGTCATGATGTAGACGCGAATATGACATCTGCACCAGATGGCGGAAATGTTTTCTTTACACAGATTGGTTCTATGTATGATGAGAATGGTGTGAAGGATACTTCAGATGCACAGGCTCATATGTCTTACTTTAATGGGAATTATGACGGGAATACATATTATATCAAAAATATTGAAATTAACAGTAAAAATACCGTTGTTGGTTTGTTTGGAAATATTATAGGCGCAAAGGTAAATAATGTTATTTTGTATTCGGATAAAGGAAATTATATTCAGCGAAGGAGTGATAGTGAGAAAAGTTGGCACGCAATGGGAGGTATGTGTGGACTTGCAGCAGTAGGAAAGGGGAAATCATCCGATGATGTAAAAATATCAAATTGTACAGTATCTGGTTACACAATTCGGGACAACACCACAAAAGGTGCATGGGGTGATACAAGCATTGGTGGAATGTTCGGAATGAGTACAATGGATTTAAGTAAATGTACTGCAGTTAATGATATTGTAGTAAACACAATATTTTCCGGACGAATGGAATCAGTTAGAGTTGGTGGCCTGGTTGGAAGTATGCGAGGCTATATTACAAATTGTTATACAGGTGGAAAAATAGTCTGTACCAAAAAATGCATCGATAATGTTTCGAAAAATCGTCAGGGAAGCAGGCTGATGCTGGCTGGAATATCAGGTGGTATTTATATTAAAAACAAAGGAAATTTGTTAACTTTGTTAGGCGAATCAATTCTTGGAATTAAAGACTACAAGGATGATACAAATGGAAATAATAAAAAATGTGAAAGCCCAGCTACTGTTATCAGGAATTGTTATACTTATGTAGAGATGCCAAATGATCCGGCTTATATTGATAAAATTACATCTATTGAACCAATTGGCAGTAATGGTGAAACTCATGATGAAAAGAGAGATAATTACCATGTTAAAATAGAAATTTCCAATTGCTATTATTATGAAGATAATATCCCAAAATCTATACAAAAAAATTATAAAATTAAAGAGATATGGGGTGCTAATTCAAATGCAGATTGGAACAACATTGATGCTACAGCCATTCCTCTCAGCTGGGCAGAAATGGCAGGGGAGGTAGAGGTAGATTCTACAATTGGCGGCGAAGCAAATGGCCAGAAGGTACAAGGTGATTTTGTTACTCTCCTGAATACTCCAAGCAATGCTAACGAGGTTTCAGCTACTTTCGCTACAGTTACCAAAAAGGAAAACGACCAGAACGTAGACGGTAAATACTCCTTCCCAGGCAACCGCACCGACCTGGAGGGTGAGAACTATCCGTTCCCAACGATTCTGACACAGAAAACCAAGCGTGGAACCAGCGTAAATGTTCACTACGGTGCATGGCCGTTGGAGGGTATTTTCTGGCGAGAAAGCCGTGCGACCATGGATATTTTCGAAGACATGGATTTGGAGCAGACAGATGACAGCAATCCGCCAAGGGCATTGAAAACATTCTATCTGGACAGTAACCTGGTTGGTGACGACAGTCTTGGTAAAGGGCTGACTCTGAATAATGGTTTCACAGTGGAATACAGTAATGGAGATGATAAAGATGACACTGCGATAGCGGCAGTTTCACAGCAGTCCGACTGGTCAGATGGATTCTCTGAAGGCGTTGAGATTTCAGATGGCACAGAAACATTTGTATCCGCCAGTGAAGCACGCGACAAAGTACAGACTGAAACCCAGACCTCTGATCAGAAAGATTATATTGCGCAAATTGTAAAGTTGGAGTACTCTGAAGCAGAGAACTGCTACGTTGCTACAGTTGAGGCCCTGAAAACAGGAACCACGGTTATTACTGTGAGAGCAACAGTACGCAAGACTGTAGATAATCAGGAAATAGAACTGGAATATCAGGCCTCTTTCACGTTGACAGTAACAGCGGATCTTACGGTATACTCTGACTCCGCAGAAATAAAAGGAGAACTTCACCAGACATCAGATTCAATCACGCTTTATGCAGTGCCTACATCACAGGCACTTAGTGTAAAGGAAGCTGGTTCCTCCGGAAGCACAGCAGAAGTGGGTGCGGATGGTTTTTCATCAGATGGCAGTGGAGTGGCAATTGAAGAGGATGCGGCACAAAGTGAAGAAAGCGGTATTTCAATGGAATCTCTGGAAGCCGACGTGGACACAGAAAATCTGGATGATGTAGGTGGATTTGAAGCTGGCGAAGACTACGCAGATATGGTTACGGAATCAGAAGAAGCGGGCTCCTATGGCAGCAGCAATTTTGAATCTGCGCCAGAATCCAATTCGGAAAACAGTGCGGCTGAATATTTTGAGTCAGATCCCGAAACTGCTTCTGGCTTCGAAGTGGAAATCAGTGAAGGTCAGAATGTCCAGACCTCAGGTGACCAGAAAATTGCAGTCTATGTAGATACAGCACCATCAAAGAACTTTGCGTCAATGATGACCTGGACTATAACAGAAGATCCGGTTGGTGCGGTTACTGTATCAGAAATATCAGACAATCAATTTACTGTAACCATTGAGTCTCTTGTTCCGGCAACACTTACTGTGAAAGGAACCTACACGTATAAAGGCGTAGAATATACCAGCTACACTTGGATAAATGTGATAGGATTAGAGAGTGGGCAGACGGTATCCACAGATCCTTCTGACTCAGAAACAGGAGCTGACTGGTCTGGCAGCAGTGCAGACAGTGCGAACTATAGTTCGGATGCTACATCGGGCTGGGAAGACCAGAATAACGATACAATAGACATTATACCAAATGAATCCGCGGATGATTTTTCCGAAGATGATAGCAGCTGGGAAAGCGGAGACAGTGGATTTTAAGAGAAAGGAGGTACCTGAAATGCTGAGAGAAAAAATAAGAAAGAAATTAAAATCAGAACAGGGTACCTCTATCTTCTTTGGGCTGTTACTTTTCCTGGTGGCATCTATTCTGAGTGTGGTAATGCTGGAAGGCGCAGTGACTACTGTGAAAACAGTGGCATCGGATCGGGAGTCGGAGCAGAATCAATTGAGCTGTACCAGTGCGGCACAGGTGTTAAGAGATTCTATTACCAATATAAAGCTGTCCGCAACTGTTACAGTAAAAAAAGATAAAAAGGGTGCAAATACAGAGACAGTCAAAAAATGGAATCCATCTGGATTTCTCAACTCTTCCTTGGCGACTCCATCAGACTTTGCGGATTTGATACAAGGTTACCTAAAAAAATTGGATGATCAAAATAAAAATGTTGCATCAACAGAAAAAATGGATACTCTTACCAAAAAGCTGACATTATCAACTTCAGGATCGGGATCTGAAACGGCGGTTACTCAATTCAATGACCTGGAAAACGTAAATGCAGAATTTACCATTAAGCGTATGAAAAGCACTGACGATACGAAAGCAAATGAAGTTACCTATGATATTACTGTAAGGTTAAGTACTGGTAATGGAAGTGATTCCAGCCGGGTGATACTTAGTTTAACTGGAAAAGTAAAGCAAACCGGACAGTCAGTGACGACAACAAATGATGGTAGCACTGAAGCTACCACGTATGAATACACCTGGGAAGCAAAAGACATTTTTTACGGTGACACAGAACGTACTTTGGGAGATTCACAATGAAAGAATCAGGATTAAGATTAAAAAAGAAACTGCAAAGTAAAGCCGGTGAAACAATTGCAGAGACTCTTGTTACCATGATCATTTTGTCCCTTGCAGTGCTGATGCTGGCAGGAGCAGTTGTGACGACTGCGCGTGTAAACAAGCAGGCGGACAATACAGATACCTCTTTCCAGACAAGACAAACAGGAGCAAAGGTAAGCACAGGAACCAATTCTACGAAAGTGATCCTTTCAGAAGAGAATGCCACAGGAGATGCCGGCGGGGCATCAAGTGCGGAAATTCCGGTGCAGGTATATCAGTCCCAGGCAAACAGTCTGGAAAAGAGTTATATTTATTATAAAATAAATTGAATTTTAAAGCTTTCACAGAAAACTCGCGAGCTGTGGCGCGAAAATATGAGAATGTATAATTTCTGTGCATTGGGAAGCATGTTGCTGTAAACAGGACAAGCAGAAACACATTTACAGGAGAAAGGCATGAAAAATACAGCGAAAATCAAATTGAAAAACCGAATACGAAAACTGCTGTCTGACAAACGAGGCTTTTCTCTTGGGGAGCTGCTGGCGGCGACCGTTATCCTGCTGCTTGCAAGTCAGGTTATGACGCAGGGAATGGCTTTTGCCACTCGGATGTATAAGGAATCTTTGACCAGATCCCACGCAAAGCAGCTATGTTCCACCTTAACGAATGTAATTGAAAAAGAGCTTCGATATACAACAAGTGTTAATAAAGGCAATGATGGAACGGTACTTAAGTATTTCAGTCCGACTTACGGAAAAACAGAAAGTGCTTTTGCTGCTATAGATGAAAATGAAAATAAAATTGATGGAACAGCAGGGGGTGAAATAGCGGTTCAATTAACCGCAGAGGATGGTTCCCGGTACTGGCAGAAACTGATTTCTTCTGCCAGTTACAGTTCCTTTGACCTGAAAGCAACAATTCAAAGCGTGAAAATGGAAGGAACTACCTTCCATGTAATTCTTGAAATCACAGATAAAGATGGCAAAAAGATTGTTACCAACAAATTTGATGTGATAGCAGTAAACGATATAAAATTAGACCAATTATAAAAAAGAAAATAAGACTAATTGCAACTATTCAGCAGGTACTGTTTTACGAAACGTGTAACTATAAAGGCACTGAACAGCTGCAACAAATTTGTTATAGATAGATTTAAACATGAATCACATACTGAATATAAACGCAAAGGAGAGACCCCCACATGGCATACAAACGTCTTGGTGACCTGCTGATCGCGGCGGGGACGATTACACCGGAAGAACTGGATATGGGACTGCAGAGGCAGAAGGAGACCAAGGAACGACTTGGAGCGGCTTTGATTTCAGCGGGAATCATCACAGAGGCAGAGCTGATCGAGGCACTTCGTCTTCAGCTGGGTATTGAATACATAGATCTTTCGAAAACCACTATTCCTATTTCCATGGCACAGGTTGTTCCGAAAAACATTGCGAAACAGTTCCAGGTAGTGCCGGTCCGCATGGAGCGGGACGAGCTTTATCTGGCCATGAGCGACCCTATGAACTTCTATGCGATCGAGGAAGTTAAGAAAGCAGTCCGTAAAAAGATTGTTCCGATGATTGCTACCACAGAGGGCGTGGAGCATGCCATCCTGGTCCTTTACGGAAACGAAGGCGCCGCAAGGGCTATTGAGGCCATGAAGCGTGAGGTTCCGACCGAAGAGGACAATGGCGAAGAAGCGCAGTTTACAGGAAATATCCTCAACGACAACATCAACGATGCGCCGACCATCCGCCTGGTAAACTCCATTATCGAGCGTGCCATTCTGGAGCGTGCCAGTGATATCCACATTGAGCCAAAGGAAAAAGAGCTTCAGGTGCGCATGCGTATTGACGGTGTGCTCCGTAAGATTCTGACAATCCCCAAGAACCTTCAGAACTCCGTTATTTCCCGCTTGAAAATCATGAGTGGAATGGATATTGCAGAACGTCGTGTTCCACAGGATGGACGATTCAATGTTAAGAACAAAAAGCGTGAGTTTGACCTTCGTGTAAACTCCCTTCCTACTGTGTATGGAGAAAAAATCGTAGCCCGTCTTCTGGACAAAAGGGCCGGCTATCTTACTCCGGATTCCATCGGTCTTATGGGTGACAACCTGAAGAAATACCAGCGGGCTATCCACTGTACCAGCGGTGTTATTCTGATCGCCGGACCTACCGGAAGTGGTAAATCTTCCACCATGAATACCATGATTTCCCAGTTAAATACAGAGGAAGTCAATGTAGTAACCCTGGAGGATCCGGTCGAGTACAATATCGACGGAGTAAATCAGGTGCAGATCAATGAGAAAACAGGCATGGATTTTGCCAATGGTCTTCGTGCCATCCTTCGTCAGGACCCGGATATCATTGCCGTCGGAGAGATTCGAGACGGTGAAACCGCCCAGATCAGTATGCGTGCCGCAATTACCGGACACGTTGTGCTTTCCACAATCCATACCAACGATGCTGTGGGAACGATCGAACGTCTGGAGGATATCGGCGTTGAGCCGTACCTGATTGCCACTGCTCTCCGCGCCGTTATTTCCCAGCGACTGGTCCGCCGGATCTGCCCCAAGTGTAAAAAGAGCTATGAGGCGACAGACGAGGAAGTAAGACGCCTTGGACTCAGCACGGAGCATAAGCATATTTTCTACCGTGGCGAGGGCTGCGCAGACTGCTTTAATACAGGCTACCGCGGACGAATCGGTGTATTTGAGATTCTGGAAATCACCCCGGAAATCCGCCCCCTCATTTCCCAGCAGGCCGGACGCCCCGCTATCGAACAGGAACTGGCCAGTGCTCACAGCGAGTTCAAGACACTGCGTGAAAATGCCATTCAGCTGGTGGAAGAGGGAATTACCACTACCGAGGAAGTGCAGCGAGTCATTTACGAAACCGGGGATATGAAGAAGGCAGAAGAGGAGTAATCTGTTTAGTTAACTAAATTGCTATCTAATGTGTTGAAGTTTCAGTCAGTACACAGCATTGAAGACCTTTTACCCCACCAAAATACAGAAAGTCAGGAGACCAAAATCATGTACAACATAGAAGATCTAACCGAACAAGCCCGCCGCAGCGGCGCATCCGACATCCATCTGGTATGCGGCCTGCCGCCGAAATACCGTCTGGATGGCCAGCTGGAGAACATGGCAGAGGAACGCCTTTCAGAAAAAGATTGCGATATGCTTTGCCAGGACCTGGCGAAAGACGCTATGTACGAAAAACTGGAATATACCGGAGAACTTGATTTTTCCCGTGAAATAAGAGGAATTCGCTGCAGATGCCATGTATTCAAACAGCAGGGCAAAGTCTCCGCAGCCATTCGTCTGCTCAGCGAATCTATTCCAAGACTGGACTCCCTGGGACTTCCCCCCTCTGCGCTGGAATTCACCAGCCTCCACAAGGGAATCGTTCTGGTAACTGGTGAGACCGGTTCCGGTAAATCCACCACTCTGGCAGCCATGCTGGACGAAATCAATCACACCAGAAAAAATCACATTGTAACTCTGGAAGATCCGATTGAGTATGTATACACCCCGGATCTCTGTGTCATCAACCAGCGTGAGGTTGGTAAAGACACTGCAAGCTTTTCAGAAGGTCTTCGTGCCAGTCTGCGAGAAGACCCTGACGTAATCCTTATCGGTGAAATGCGAGACAAGGATACCATCGAAACTGCGATCACAGCAGCTGAGACCGGACACCTTGTATTCGGAACCCTGCACACAGGCAGTGCTTCCGACGCTATTGACCGTATGGTGCAGGTTTTTCCGGAAGGAATGCAGAACCAGATCCGTCTGCAGCTTTCCATGACCCTGATGGCTGTTATTTCCCAGCAGCTTGTGAAGAAAAAAACAGGCGGCCGTGTGCTGGCAAGTGAGGTTATGGTTGTAACCGACGGTATCCGAAACATGATCCGCGGTGGAAACACCCCTCAGATCGCCAACGCCATTGCCACAAGTGCGGCGATCGGCGGACAGACCATGGACCAGTCGCTGGTAAGCCTGGTACGTTCCAGACAGATTGACAAGGCTGTAGCTGTGGAGTATAGTCATGACCAGGCTTATGTGAAGAAGAATGCATAAAGGACTTTAGATGTATATATTTTTTTCAGTGTTTCGGAAAGTGAAAATTTGAATTTGAAAAAAGCACTTCCCTGCATATTGATCAGCTGTGAAGTGACTTAAAGGCTGCGTGGCATAAAAACTGCGCAAGAAAGGTGGACAACAATTGGCAACCTACAAATACACAGCCATCTCCAAAGACGGAGTAAAGGTCTCTGGCGTGGTAGAGGGCTTCAATGAGTTTGACGCGGTTGACCGCATCAAGCAGGACTGCGATATTGTCCTGAAGCTTACAGAGGTGGAAGAGAAGAAGCCCGGGCTTCTCAGCATGGAAATCGGCGGCAACCGCCTGAACGCCAAAGCTTTTTCCCTGATGTGCGCCCAGTTTTCCATTATCCTCCAGTCCGGAATTCCCATCGGCCGTACCGTCCGGCTGATCGGAGACAAAATGACAGACAAAAAGCTGAAAGGCATTTTGAAAAAAGTAGCAGAGGATGTGGAAGCCGGACGAAGCGTGGCAACCAGCTTCCAGGAGCGTGGCGGCAAGCTGCTTCCGGCAGTTTTCATCGAGACCATCCGCGCCGGAGAGGAATCCGGTAACCTGTCCAAGGCCTTTGAGACCATGTACCAGCATTATGATAAGCAGGTAAAAATGCGTGCAAAAGTGCGAAATGCCTTGATTTATCCGGTTTTCGTCCTTGCACTTGCAGTAGTGGTAGTAATCGTTCTGATGGTGAAGGTTGTACCTACCTTTATGGACATTTTTGCATCCTATGATGCAGAATTGCCGCTGATCACACAGTCCCTGATCCTGATATCCAACTTTTTCCGGAAATATATTTTCCTGATCATAGTTGTGTTCGCTGCCATCGCCCTTATCTTCAAGCTTTACGCCAATACGGAAAAGGGCAGGATGAACGTGGCGAAGCTTGCACTGAAAATCCCGGTGCTTGGAAATGTGTCCCTTCTCAGTGCGGCCAGTGAGTTTGCCGCAAACCTGACCACATTGATCGGAGCAGGTCTGCAGCTTACAAGAGCGGTCAGCATTACTGCGAGGGTTATCAACAACTATTACATCAGCCAGTGTGTGGGAAAAATGACCTCCCGTCTGGAAGAGGGCCACACCCTTGGCGAGTGTATGCGGGAGGCCGACTGCCTGCCGGATATTCTGGTGGATATGACTGCTGTTGGAGAGGAAACTGGTGAGCTGGAGAGTACTCTGCACACAGTTTCCGGCTATTACGAATCTGAACTGGATATGGCAGTACAAGACGTTCTGAAAAAACTGGAGCCCACTTTGCTGATCGGTATGGCGGTTATTGCCGGATATATTGTTCTGGCAGTTTATATTGCAATGTTCCAGATGTACAGCGTTATGTAATTCCGGGAAAAGAAGGCTGCCCTTCCTGCTGTTTGTGGAAAAAGTGCCGAAAAAAAGATGCTTACGAAATAAAAATACAAAAAATTTGGAAAAACAGGTAAAATTTTAAAATGTCGATATATGAAGATACCTTTTTTATGATATACTGTTGTGTATTAGCAGGTGTTTTTGGTGCGGTGCTTGGATCTTTTCTGAACTGCGCCGCATGGCGGATCGCCCATGGAGAATCTTTTGTGAAAGGAAGAAGCCACTGTACAAGCTGCGGACATGTTCTGGGCTTTCTGGATCTGATCCCGGTTTTTTCCTGGATATTTCTGGGCGGAAGGTGCCGTTACTGTAAAACAAAAATCAGCACAAGATACATGCTCACGGAGCTGTTTTTTGCGCTGGTGAGCGTGCTTACTCTTCTTCGGTTTGATTTTTCCCCGGAGTTTGTGCGAAATATGGTGCTGGCCTGCTGTCTGTTCTGTCTTTCCCTGGTGGATCTGGAGATTTTTGAGATTCCCAACGGATGCCTTCTGATCCCTGTAATTGCCTGGTTCGTGGCGATTCCTTTTACGGAAATGAGCGGAATGGACGTTTTATACCATGTGGCTTCAGGAGTGGGCTACGGAGCGGTTATGCTGGCTCTTGTCCTGCTTTTTGATAAAATTCTTGGAAAAGAGACCATGGGAGGCGGCGATCTGAAGCTTTTTGTGGTGATGGGATTGTACCTGGGAGTGGCAGCATCCATGTTTGCCCTGTTTTTTTCCTGTATTCTCGGCCTTATTATGGGAGCTATCCAGAAACGGGGGAAAGAGAACAAAGGACCGCAGATTCCCTTCGGACCTGCCATTGCACTGGCGTTTTATGCCATGCTGCTGTATGGGGACGGGTTGGTGAACTGGTATATGGGGCTGCTGTAAAGGGTAGCTGTAGAAGTACTTTTTCAAATACACAGCAGAACGAACCGGGACATATTCCGGGAAACTATGTAAGCGGCACAAACACGCTCTGGGAGCTGTGCGGTCCGGATTGAAACAAGAAAAGACATAGAAAGAGGATATATATGGCAAAATCATGTCTTGGAATTGATATAGGCAAGGATCAGATGAAGCTGGTTCTGATGAAAGGTGAGAATATTGTGAAGACCGCTTCGGTGCAGATGCCGGAAGGGCTTCTCAAGGATGGCAGAATTGTTTCTGTGGAGACCACAGGAGAATTGATCCGAAAAACCATGAAAGAGAACAAGATCCGCTGTAAAGAAGCGGCTGTTGTGGTGTCTTCAGGAATCTGCTTCCTTCGTAATGTGACGATGCCTGAAATGACTGCGGAGCAGCTGGTGTACAACCTGCCTTATGAATTCCGTGATTATATTACAGATGAATTAAAGAAGTATGTTTTTGATTATTCCTGGGGTTCCGGAGAGGAAATGCCCAAAGGAAAGAAGCTGAAGAAGGCTTCCAAAAAGAAAAAGAAAGAGGAAAAGCCGGAGGAAGAGGAGAACCAGAAGCGCAATGAGATGGAGCTTCTTGCAGCAGCAGCGCCTCTGGAGGTAATGGAGGATCTTCGCCTGATGACGCGAAAGGCAGGTCTGAAGTTGACGTTTGCAGCTCCTGAGGTGTCTGCCTGTGAGAATCTTCTTCACTATAAGCTGAGAAATGAGCAGGATAAAGATAAGGAATATGGAATCCTGGATCTGGGAAGTACATCCAGCCGTCTTTTTATTTTCAAGGGGGACAGACATCAGGTTACCCGTGTGATCGAGCGGGGGATGGAGCAGGTGGAAGAACTGCTTGCAGATAATTTTCATATTGATATTCATCTGGCTCATACCTGGCTGCTGGCGAACCATGAGGACTGTATCCACAGTGAGGTGTGCCAGGATGCTTTTTCCCAGATCAGTGTAGAGCTGATGAGGGCTCTGAACTTCTATCAGTTCAGTAATCCGGACAGCCGCCTGGAGGATATTTATATCTGCGGCGGTGGTGCTTCCATAGCCACCATGCGCCAGAGCCTTGAGGAAAACCTGGATGTGAAGATCCATGAGGCAGGGGAGCTTCTGGAGAGAATGAATGGAAGCGGGGATGAGGCGTCATCTCTTTGGATGCTTGCAGCCGGTACGGCTCTTGGACGTACTGCACATGCGCCCAAGAAACAGATCAATCTGGCTCTTGCAGGACAGAAGAAAAAACATTATTTCGTTGCCATTCCGGCTATTGGAGCAATTGTTGTAGCTGCCGGAGTTATTGGAAAAGTTGCAGTTGCAGACAGATTGGTGAAAATGAGCGAAGCACAGAGTGCCGCGTCTGAGCTGCAGAAGCAGGTGGATGACATTACTGCTTATATTGACAGCTTCGGGGATCTGCAGGAAACATATGCCCACTATACTTATCAGGGGCTGAATGCAGATGAGTTAAGTTATCTGAACCGCCCGGAGGTTTTGCAGCTGATGAAGAATGTAATTTTCCCGAAGGTGACGGTAAGCAGCTGGAGTGTAAGCGGGAATCAGCTGACGCTTCCGGTGACCGGAGAGAATCTGTCAGACATTAACAGTCTGGTGCAGGAGCTGGAGCAGATTCCAATCGTGGATTACTGTAATGTGATGACTGCCGTTACAGATTCCAATTCCACAGATGAAAATGGAAATCCTGTTTCATCGGATACAGTTACAGGACAGATTATTGTTTATCTGCTGGATCCGCTGTCTGTGGAGAGCGGAGATGGAAGTGAGGAATATGGTGTCGCTGCGGACAGTGATGGAAACATGACCGGAGCGGTAGATGGGGCTGCAGCTGATGAGGAAAATGAGACAGGAGCGGTGGACGGAACTGTGGTTGATGGTGGAAATGAAGCCGAAGCCGTGGATGGTGCTGCGACCGGTGATGGAAACGAGACTGAAGCAAATGATGGATTCGAGGCAGGCACAGAGGGAGGAGCACAGGAATGAAGATCATGAGCCGTGATTTTACTACAAGAGAAAAAATTATGCTTCTGGTGCTTACCCTGATCCTTCTGGCAGCCGGATATTACGCAGTGATTGACCAGCCGATCAGAACCGCGATCAATGAAGCGAAAAGCCAGCAGGACGAGCTGAATACAGAGCTTATGCTTCTTCAGACCAAGGCCGCTTCTTTGTCCCGCATGCAGAGCGAGCTGGATTCCATCGAACAGAGTGGAAGCCTGGGAAAAATGGGAAGCTACAATAATTCCAAGGCAGAACTGGATGAGCTGAACCAGCTTCTTCAGGATGCCAATACATACGATATCAGCTTCAGTGACGTGACACGGGACGGCGACCTGATCCGCAGATCATTCAGCTTGACCTTTTCAGCGTCTGATTATGACAAGGCCGCAGATCTTGTAAACCGTCTCTGCACAGGCGAGTGGAGATGTATTGTAAGCGATCTCCGCTATGTTGCCGCCGGAGACGATCTGAATACAGGAAGTGTGAATGTAGGTGTGACCGCTACCTTCTATGAGACCATGCAGGGTGGAAAAGCAGACAGCGGGCTTCCTGCCGATACTTCTGCGGCAGCCGGTGCGGCTTCTGCCAGCGGTTATTGATGAGAAGTCAGAGCGGCTTCTGCCAATGGTTATTGATGAGCTGTTAGAGCGGGAAATGATGTAGATATTTTTATTTTATTGTGGAAAATGGGGGATAACCAGTTATGCTGCGGGCAGCAATTGTGGAAAAGTCAAAAGAACACAGAGAATATATCCGTGCCAGCCTTACCGGTATAAATATGGATATTCAGGTGAGCGAATATGCAGATGAATATGACTATCTGGACGATCTTAATGAGGATGCGTCTTCTTTTGATATTCTGCTGCTGAATACTACGATTCACAGAGAAGGAGACGGACTGGAGCTGGCGGCGAAGGTACGTGCCCGGAGCCGTAAGGTAATGATCTGTTTTATCACAGATTCCCAGAGGTACTATGCGGAAGCTTTTTCCGTATTTGCTACCGGGTATCTCCTTTATCCTTTTGATGTAAGTGAACTGCATAACTGCATTACTTTTTTCTGGCAGAAGCCGACCATGGAGCGCCGTGCCTCCCTTATGCTGAAGGAGGTGGGCGGAAGCTTTCGCCGTGTGTACTGCAGAAATATTCTGTATGTGGAGAGCGCCAACCGCAAGGTGATCCTGCATCTGGAGAATGGCGAAACCATAGAGAGCTACGCCAAGCTGGACGAGCTGGAACAGCAGCTTCCAGGCAGATTATTTTTCCGGTGCCATCAGAGTTATATTATCAGCCTTTATTTTGTGGAAAAAATGGATACCGGCAAGTTCATAGTCCAGTCTGCCGAAATTCCTGTTTCCCGGAAATATCAGCGCGCGGCGCGGGAAATGTATTATGATTATATGTTTGAAAAAATGTGAAAGCAAGTCGGATATGGCAGCTTGAGAAAGGGAATGGGAAATGTCCTTTCTCAGGCTGTTTTTGAATATATCTATAAGCTGGTAATGTCAAAAATGACAGAAATTGTGTCAAAAACTACATCCAATAGCCATTTTCGACAAAAATGTTGCTATTATTGACATTATGCACACAAATTAAAAAAATTTTGTTATAATACAAACATCCTAAGAGAAAGGAGCGGAACGGAAAGTGGCAGTGCAAAAGTTAGATGCCATCGATGGAATGAATCAGAGACAGAACAGACATTTTTTTACATCCTATCCTGAGATGAATGAAGTGTTAAACAGATTTGCAGCAGAAGCAGACGCGGATGAGATCTGGATATCTGCCGAGGTTCAGGAGCTTAAGGAAAATCGATCAGGTAATCAGCTTTGCCAGATTGTAGGCATGGCACTTGATACGGCGAAACGAAATTGTATCGAGACCACACCCCCACGGGGACGCTACATAAGAATCCGTTGCCGGGACATGCAGGAGCAGACATTGATTAAGATTCAGTATTCCTGCGAGGACCGTATGCTTCGGGAATTCGACAAGGCTATCGTTAAGATGCGAGATCTTATCGAATCGGTTGGTGGTTATCTGAAGCTTCAGCTTGATGGTGACATAGGAAGCATCAAAATCGCCATCCCGGATAACTGAGAAGTCCCGGACGCTTCAGAATCTTAAAAATGAAAAATATTAAATAGGAGGCTTTAAAATGTTTAAAAAAGCAAAAGAAAACAAAAAAGGTTTTACATTGGCTGAGCTGCTTATTGTTGTAGCTATTATTGCCGTGCTGGTTGCGATTAGTATTCCGATTTTTAC